>OKVF01002052.1_pt1 | contig 12627 bp, 13 predicted proteins | sample 1604831 | NCBI WGS metagenome assembly OKVF01 (sample SAMN01760980, study PRJEB22395) | human gut metagenome
AAAAGCCATACCAGATCAAGGAAGTCATGGCAATGGAGTCTGATCTGTATCAGATCAATCACAATCCGGAAGTGGCAAAGAAATTGCATCTGGATGCTGTTCCGGAGATTCAGAGCGTACCGGCGGACGTTAACACCGGGACTCGTCCGGAGTAAATCACTGCACAATCCGCAGCTTTTCGTCAAAATCGTCATTCCGCAGCATGATTTGATACTTTTTGGGTGTCAGTCCGGTATACGCCTTGAAATCGTGCACAAAGTGGGACTGGTCGAAGTAACCCAGATCGGCAGCAATCTCCGTCAGAGAGCGCCCGATGTGCTGATTCTGGTTTAGAGCAGATATTGCACTTTGAAATCGCACGATCTTTGCCAGCTGTTTGGGGCTGAGTCCGGTTTCATTCCGGAAACATTTGTCAATGTATCTGGTTGTGTAGCCGGTATCCTCCGCCAGCTGTTCTATGGAAATGCTGCCGGCAGAGCGAATCATCAAATTAGAAGAATGGAGCACCAGCAGGTTTTGATGCTCCTGCGGACAGAACCGGCGATAGATGCTCATATAAGAGCGCATAAACACACGAATCTGCTGCCGAAAGTCCGTGGTGCTGCAAATTTCCTCCAGCATTTGCCTGTCCTGAATCAAATCGTCCAGCGGAATGCGGTGGTTAACCAGATGTGACATAATGTCAGCACTGCCCAAAACCGGATTATAGCCCGGCAGAAACCGCACGCCGAAATAGGAGGTGTTGCTCTCCGAAAGCACGATTTGTGGCGACAAAACTGTACCGCAGATTTCTGCATAGGGGTGCTTCGGGTTACAGCAGAACACCATGTCCACACATCCGTCCGGAATCGCATAGCGTGGCTCTGTGCCGGTAAAACAATGGTAAAAATGCACGATGCCAAACCGGTTCAGGATGAACTTTTCATAAGAGCGGGAGGACGTTACGAAAAACGGCTGTTTCGGTGTCATGTAGATTTGCTTTTCCATATCGTGCCCTTCCTCTCGTGCAATTTCCTGTTAGAATAATTTCTATCCTATTATAATACAGCCCCTTAGAGATTTCAAGTAGCATCTGATAAAAAAAGCAGCCTTACAGAAAAACTTTCTTTCTGTAAGACTGCCTTTTCGACGGAATGTTTTAGTTGCCTTTATCTGCAAAGAATAACAAAGCAATTCCGGCGATGCTTATTCACACAGTGCTTCCTTTGCCTGTTCCTCAAGAATTGGTTCATTCTTTCCGTCGGCGATGAGATACTGCGTGTCATGAATGATCTCATCATGAAACTCCTTAATAAGGAATCCTTCATTCTTAATACTTGGAAGTTTATAAATCTCTTTTACCAGCGAATGAAGCTCTTCCTCCGTCAAAGAAGTATAGATTCCATCTGCAATCTCAGAAATTTTATCTTTCTGTATGATAGAAAAAAGATCGCTCTTTTTCTGAGAAATCAGCTGCAAGACAAAGTTCCGAATTCGCTCGGCTCTCTCCAAATCGCTGTTCAGACTGCCTTTAATATGTCTTAAACGGACATAAGCTAAACTTTTTGTACCATTTAAGTGTTGAATGCCGGGAGTTTCTTTAAAATGGTAATTGGTTCCGAATAGTCTATTTAAATCGTCCAGAACCGGAATGATACCATCAACAGTTACCCCGTCTTCTTCCACCTCGGTGCTCAGCATTTCTTTGGTGATCTCGATATCCACTCCGCCCAGTGCATCGATCGTCTTGCAGAAGTCCTTCCACGAGAAGTTGATAACGCCTTGAATTGGTACTTTGAAATTCCACTCAATGCAATTCACCAGATTATTCAGTCCCTGGGCATAGAACTCTTCAGTTGTGTGGTCGCTTTCGTCAATGTATTGCAAGGTCAGTGCGGCGTTCAACTTAGCCTTGAACCATTGTGTGCCAGCAGCTTTTTTGAGTGCTTCGTAGTTGGGCAAGGACGGATCCAGATCATCAATGCTGGGAATACTCTTATCTTGCATACTAACAAGGAAATCTCTGGAAATTGAGAAGAGCTTGATGGTTTTGGTATTGGCGTTGAAAGATATTAGCAGCATGACGTCAGCGTGCGGGGTCAGCATGCCTTCCCGGGCGTCTGAGCCAACGATGAGGTAATTCTGAATCCCGGCATAAGTTGTTTCAGTGTCAATGTATTCTGCATAGTCGTGTGTCAACACCACGGGGTAAGTAGACGCAGCAAAGGTGGGAACTGTTGTATGTTGGATGTATGCCTCACTAAAAATCACCGTCGTCAAAAACGCAATCACAAGGAGAATCGTTAGCAGGAATCGTGGCTTTCGACGCTGGACTTGCATCGTAGTCTCGTTCTCTAGTGAGTAGCGTTTATTCGCATAAAGCTTTTGCTGATACGGCGAATAGAGAAAGAGATCCTTTCCGTTTTGCTTTAGATAGGCGTTGCTCTCCGCTGCAATCTGGTATTTCCTGTTTTTCCCATTTTGAATGCGGATGCGGAGCTTCTCTTTGACACCTCCTTTGTGGGTGATTTTTAGTCGGAGCATCTTTGTCCTTTGGAACCGGAGAAATTGGATTGGAATAAAACAATACAACAGTTCCAGAAGAAAAACGGTGCCAATGATAATTGTGACGAGCAACATAGATCATAACCCCCTTATTGTACTTCAGCAGCTCTCTTGATTTGCTTCAGTTTTTTCCAGCAGCTCTTCTTCTCGGCCCTTGCACGTCGCAAGTTTTGCCGTGCCTGCTGGATACTGTGGTCAGCGTGAGAGAATACCCGTTTTTGGAATGCACGCTTTACCTTTCGGCGAATCCGCCAGTTGGCGTGGTCATAGAAGTTGCGGATATTGCCATAGCTCTCGCTTTGGAAATCATTCCATAACAGATCACTCAAAGGTTGGACACACATTTCCTGGTAAAACGGGAGGTAGTCGGAACTTTTGACAAGACCGAGGTAGTACGCATCATGGATGTAATGGATTGTGTATTCTCCACGGAGCAGGGCAATTTCGGCTTCGTACCCGATACAGGTGAATTCGTCAGCAAATCTTTTTTGCAGCGCTTCGTTTTCTTTCAAGGTCATGAGCAGTTGGTGACGAATCCTTTGGGAGGAACGAATCATGTCCATACAGCTTTGCAGATAGGCCTGTGCATCTCTGTCATCCCAGATAGCAGAGCAGAGAAGCAGAAGCTCCAGATGCATGCGTGGATTGCTGAAACCTTTGTCCAATAGGGCGTGAACCACCCTGGTCAAGCCTGTATTAGAGAGGATGACGCTTGGCAGCATCGCACTCGATAACAGCGGACACAGGTTATCTATCTCCTCGATATCCGCATGATACAAGGCGTTCAGGTATTTTTCAATCAATTCCTTTTGGACAACGGGCGCATTCCGGAAGCAATCGATTTCGTCTTCCGTGAGAGGCTGTTGCTGCGTAAACAAGTACAGCAGACCCTTTGCTTTGTAGGGACAGTCTGGCAGGCAGTTCAGAGCGCTACGAATTTCCTCTGCACTATAACGGATGCTTGCAGGATGATCGAAGTCAATGGTTGCCAGCAGGATTGCCTGAATCTTACTGTTGGTACTGTTGTTCAAGCTGCGGGAGATGTATGCCGCCCACATAAGCGACTGCTCCGTCAGAGAGCAACAAATCTCTCGGTACTTTAGAATTTCAGTGATCTCTGCTGAACGAAGGTGCTGGTTGGCGCTCGGTTTGGCAGGGACAAAGAACTGCTCGGCATGCCAATCTGGATTTTTTGTGATGGCTTCAGTGAACAAGCTCCATGTCTGGATGGCAATGGCTTCGTTGGCGGGGAACTCAGCGCTATGTGTTTTGAAAAGGAAGTCAGAAGCCAGTTCTTGAAAAAAGCGTTTGTCATAGTCAGCCCGCCGTGTTCTCATGAGGCGGTACACCGAAATCTCATCCGCAATACGTCCTCCGTTGGAGGGCGGCGCATAGTCCTGCTGAATGATGATAGCCTCGTCGCTCTGGGAGATAGCGAAGTAGAACCTCGTTTCGCCTTTCGCAGGAAAGCCATACGTTTTCCGAATGGCAGGAAGCACCATGGGTGCTTTGCCCTCGTTGTGGAACTCATTGTTGCGATGGTTCTGCTGAAATATCATTTCACCAAAATAGGAACGATCCATAGTTTTTATTCCTCCTTACTTATACGAGAGAAAGTAAAAAGTCCCAGAGATACTGTGGGTTCCATGCTTTCTCAAGCTTGTATTCGCCGTCTTGTTCACATGCTCTGCACCCGAAGGCTGCAACACAGGTAACATCTACAGTTCCATACTGTTTCAACTTGTGGTAAATGTTGGTCTGCGCAGAGGTCGGAAGTTCATTTTCATGTTCAAACATCCGCCGGGCAGCCAGAAGTCCAGCGAAGTCATGAAACTTGCTTTCCTCATAGGGCTTTATCATGAGTCTTTTACAGAAAAATGGAGTGAGCTCATCACACTTTACAAAAGCAATCATCTCTTTTGAGTAGGTTTCTCCATTCTGGTGAAGCTCATCAACTTTCGCATTCAGGAAGCGATCCTGCACATCTTTTTCCTCAGCGTTATTGTCGAACAAATATACTGGAATGGAATTTTTTGGAATGGTGAACATGGTGTTTTTCAGCGCCTCGCCGGGGTAATCATGAAAAATCAGAAGCGTTCCGTTTACCTTACAGTAGAACAGAGGCTGACGATTTGGATTCATATCATCATGCTGAGTGGGAGGCTTTGGAAATTCAGTGCTGTTGTAGAACTGGTACTCATAGGACTGTGGTGAAGAGGCAAGTTCGACATGCTCCGACTTTGTCATAGGAAGCTCACGCTCAGCTAGCAGCTTCGCAATGCTTGTGATCAAAGCGGTTTTCGAGGAACCCATCACACCAATCAGGAGGATGTTTTTCACAGAGGTGATATCTCTATGATATAGAGGGGTGATGTTGTTGTGGCAGTGCGGACACGCCAGCTGGTTTACTCTGCCAGTTCCAGTGGGGAACTGGATCGTATCCCCATGGATGTACTTCTGGAGTTCCTTTGGGGGATCCCCTTCGTAGGTAACTTGTTTCAGCTCATCTTCACTTGGAGCGACACCGCCAAAATTGGTGATGTGTTTGTAAAGAACGTTATCTGTTGAAATTTTATCCTTGATGTCCGGAAGCATCTGAATTTGCTTGGCTGTAATCAGTGTCAGCGGACTCTCCACGTCTCTTCCGCAGTTGGGGCAGGTGACTTTGCGAGTTGTTTTCATAAATAGTTCCTCCTTCTTTTAATGCAGTGCTTGGACAGTCAGTTCCTGTCCACCAACAGAAATGGCAACGGGATGCTCTGCCAGCATTTTTCGGCGCTGAAACGTGCCGTTAATGTCTTGAAATTTTCCACAAATGTACAGTGCCGATTTTGTTGGAATCACAGACACTGGTAAGGGAAGCGTCAGCTCCATCTCTGTTCCGTCCTGCGCAATGGCGCACAGCTTGGGAATGTGCCGATGTTCAGCATTGGTGTTCACTGAAAACCCTCCGGCAAAGATTTTTCCATTCACTGAGAACTTCACGCCGACCATCCGGTAGGGTGACTTTGCTGAGGGGATGACGTGGTATCTCAGTAGGCACTCCAGATTGGAGAGCAAATGCACTTGTGAAACCGACTGAACAGCGCCACGCAGTGTTCCGAGCGAGAGGGGAAACTTTTTTGCCAGCTTGCCAAAAAGTTCAAATACCTTTGGCAAAAGCAAGATGACTGCCATTACGATGCAGCAAAAGATCAAAAATTTGATGATGTTCCCAAGAGTGAACTGGAACAGAAATTCGTCCTTCAGGGCAAGGAATCCTTTCTTCACATGGTTCTGATCTAAGGCATCTTTTAAAAGGTGGTACAGGTAGGCAAGGTGGTGGTCTCTCTTGTTTCGCCATGCAATCAGTCCACTTTTTGGCAGGCAATAGAGCGCTGCCAGAATGAACAGCACGCCTGAAACTTTTTTATAGAACCTCAGCAAGATACCTCTTTTTTCTTTTTGGTTTGCCATGAAAATCACACTCCTTTTGATCATTGGTAGAGCATATTCAGGATCGCCTGCAAATGCTTTGCGTCGCCAGAGGCGTACTGGTTAGGTGAGTTGGCATATTGGAAAACAACCGTTTTCGTTTTCTCCACGCTGGCTTCTGCGTCGGTACAGGTCGCTACGATGTAGTGCAGGTCATTTTTGCTGTCGTCGTCGGATATCTCGGCCGTGCCTGTTTTACAGTACAGCTGGACACCCTCCGGAACGGTCAGCTTCAGATCTGCCGCTACATCCGACATGCCGCCTTTCACAGCTTCCGTCAGTTCGCTGGGGATGGTGCAGAGCGTTTGCGGTTTGGTAAGCGTTTGGATATCCTCAAGTGTGCGGGTATCCACGACCTTCTCTCCAATGTAAGGCACGGTCATCGTACCAGTGACTACTTCATTTGCGCACATGGCGATGTATAAAGGACTGATATTGTTGCGTTGCCCGAATCCGGCTCGTGAGAGGTCAGCATTGCTGTCCAGCTTGATGCTGCTGTTGATCGTCACGAAGTCGCATGCAATGGGCTGGCTGTAACAAAAATACTTGTCCAGCGCATCAGACACTTTATCAGCTCCCAACTCGTAGAACATCTCGGCAAAGAAGCAGTTGCTGGATACACGGAACGCCTCTCTCAATGTCCGGTGAATCGGCTTATCGTATGCCTTGCGGTTGCAGTCCCAGTTGCTGATGTCCAGCGCTTCCAGATAGCCCGGGTCATCAAATTCAGTGAAGCCGTTCGCAGCTCCAACAACGGCAGAAAGCATCTTGAACGTACTGCCGGGGCACGCCGGCGAAACGCACGCATTGTACGTGGCATCTGGCGACAAGTTCATCTCGGAATAGTCGGCGTTCGCATTGTAAGAGGGATACGAAACGAGTGTTCGTACTTTGCCGTCTGCCTCCAGAATCGTGACGCTGCCTACGATGTTGTTCTGCTCGAGGTAAGTGTAGACATTGTTCTGTAACTCCGCATTTAAGGTCAACACTACGGACTCTCCCATGAGGTGGCCGTTGTCCGAGCGAAAGGCTTTTGGATTTTTCGTTCGCAGCACTTCCTCAAAGCTCTTGTCGAGAGAAATCAGCTGCGAATGGTAGGAATCAACAACATTTCCCAGAGATTCTTGGTATTTTTCCGTGATACACCGCATGGTGTCCTGATTCTCCATGAGAATCGTGTAGTTGCAGTCCATCAGAAACCCCCGGTAGATCCGGTCGGCATCCTCGATGGCACTTGTGCCAGTCGTTTCTGCTGAGGTTTCTCCCGACGCCGGCTGTGTTTCCGTGGGAGTAGTTTCCGTTTCGGTTGTTTCAGCTTCTGTGCTGGATTCTGAGTCCTCGTCTTTGGGACGTGCAACTGCAAAGACAACAGATGCCAGAAGCAGACCTGCCAGAATGGCAGCAAATAGGACTTGTTTTTTCATGTTACATACCTCCTGTTTTGTTTTTCTGAATGGATAGGATAAGAACTGTGAGGAAAAGGAAACTGGATATCGCCGTGCTTCCGCCAGTAGAGAGGAACGGGATGTTGACGCCGGTGAAACAGAACCGAAAGACCAGTCCCGATATCTGCACCAGTGTCTGGAGAAGCAACATCGCCGCACTTGCTTTGGCGAGCATGTCTCCTCTTCGCCAAACCGCCCAGAGCAGTGCCGCTATAAAAAGCAGCAGCAGAGCGAGGGCAATCAGATTCCCGAATGCCTCTACCAGTGAAACGTAGGCAAAGTCTGAGATTGCCTCTTTCGAGGTGGCATAAGGAATGGTGATCTTGGTGTTGAAGTTGAACTGGATCGGTGCAGTATGCTTTATGGTTTGCCAAGCCCCAGTCACCTGCGAGGAGTCGCCGGACAATCTGGTGGAGAGCGTGACCATTTTCTTTGCAATACCGCTTAGACCTTGATAGGCGTGTTCGCCGTCTGCTCCACGATACGGATAGACTTGATACAAGATGCGCTTGGTCACGCCTGTGACCGCAAAGAACACAATGCCGAAAACAACAGGAAAATGGCTGGAACACGCGAGTCTTGCAGCAGCAATTTTCGGGACTCCGACATTACCTTGTTTCCAGAGCAGCAGGAATGCCATCACCAGGGCGAAGTAGAGGAGAATCAGGCAGGTTCCGGTTTCACGAATAAAGAGAAGAAGCACAATGCTGATGATGAAGTCGGCATAGAGCATCCAGATGTAAGCCTTGTGCTTGCGGTTTTGCATGGCTTCCCAAGTGAAGTGCGCAGTAAGGACCAGCTTGATTTTTGTCAGCTCCGGAACTTGAAATGTGAAAACGCCAAAGCCAATGGAAGCGTCGCCTTTGTTGGTGCGGAAAAGCAGGTACAACAAAAGCAGCAGACCGTTTCCGGCAACGATAAAAACTAGAAGGAAGAGGATGGGATGACAGGCGCAGCTCGTTTGGATTTTTTTTCCACGAGAGAAACTTGCAGAGCAAAGCGCCCAGTACGATTCCCAGCACTGCAGAAAAAAGCGTCGCCACCAGTCCACGGATGGACGAAATATGTCCTGCCAAAAACCGGAGGAGAATGCCGATCTCATAGAACATGCTGGCAGCCTCAATGGGGAAGCGCACGTGGGTATCCCTGTCAAAGTCGTAGCGCAGCATGACTGCAATTTTGAGTGCGGCAATGCCGAACAAAACCAAAATGACGGAGTTCGGAATGATCGGCGAGAACGCCGCCAGAATGGAAAGGAATATTTCAATGCTGGCTAGACGCACGATGGATAAGAGTGTCAAATTTTTTCACCTCGGATACAAAAAATTGCAGGAAGAAACATTTTTCTCCATGGTTTTATCTTACACCATGGGAGTTTCGGAAATCATGAGGAGTTCAAAAAACAGCGTTGGAAATGCTTGACATTTCGGAAAAAACAGGTATAATGAGTCACATAAGGACTTGCTTCGTGTCTTTTCTCGTGGTACCGAGAAAAAGAGATAAGGCGAGATTGAAAAACATGCATGATACTTTGAAAGGATGGCAATTGCAATGAAAAAATTATTCATTTCCTACAGCTACGAAGATGTTGTTTTCGTGAAAAAATTCACCTTGCTTCTGTCGCTCTATGGCTTTGACGTATGGATGGATGAGAAGAACATCTCGAATGGAGAATATTATACCTCCAAGATTTTGAAGGGGATTCATGAGTCAGATGCCTATCTGGTGTTTCTGTCCAAGAACTCTGTAAATTCGAAATGGGTTGATGCAGAGATTGATTTTGCGCTGAAAGAAAAAATTGAAAAGAACCGGCTGACAGTGGTGCCGGTTTTGATGGAAGATGTTGAGATTCCGGTTCCGCTGTCGAATCTGGACTGTCTGGATGCAAGATTTTCAATGCAGGAAGCTGTTGCAGACTTTGCAAATCAATGCAAAGCTTCGCTGGGAAAGCGGCCGGAAAATGCCAACGGCATTCTTGTATCCAGCGTTTCGTTTGCCATTTCCGAGAAAACTTCTGTGGAAGTCGGGCCGTTTCAGGAAGCTATGACGATGTCCGATCTGGAAGAAGATCGCAATCGCATTTTGCAGGAGCTTCGAAAGAAGTCCTATGGGATTCTGATGAACTTCGTTTCGGTTGACCAGTTCGATTTTCAGTCTGAAACGCCGAAATTTTCCAACGGGCTGTATGCGGAAAACGTGACGAGAGAAGCCGGAAGTACTTCGGGGAGTATACGAGAGAGAGTCGTCGTAGAAACGGATGTATTTCGTCCAGACATGAATAAGGTGAATCGGCTGTTGAACGAGCGTTTGGATGTTCTGAGCATCAGTTCGGTTTGCTTTGGCTTTTCGGTTCCGACCAAAGAGGGAGAGAACATGCTGGATGTAGGAAAGCGCTGCATGCAGAAGCTACAGGACAAGTATATGATCTTGTCCTATGACCCCAATGAGGGCGCAAAGATCGAGCTGTCTGAGGACTTCTATCTATTTTTTGCGATTTCGGAGGATGTGATAAGGATCAAACTGAGTACCAAGTACAACTGGCAGTTTGAAAAAAAGTACAGGGATTTTTCTGTATTTGAGTTCATTCACGAAATCCTTGCATAATAGATGCATTTTTTCTCGCCCAAAAGCTTCTTTACTCTATTATAGCATAGAATGATATATATTATATGCTGAAAATAAGCCGGGATTCAACGGCTCTTGCATTAATTTTTTGGCAATAATTAAAGTTAAATTTCCAATGCTTCTCTTTTAGCGAAAGATATGATATCATAAGAACAAAAGCCAAGGAGGAAGTTCCATGACCATCTATGAAGTTCCCGAGTGCAGCGATTCTCTGCTGCAAACCATTCTCACCATTTGGGAGGCATCTGTCCGTGCCACGCACCATTTCCTGTCCGATGCAGAAATCGTCCGGATCAGGGAATATGTTCCGCAAGCCGTTCGTGCCGTAGAACATCTGGTTTTGGCAGAAGATGCATCCGGCACGGCCGTTGCATTTCTGGGTGCTGAGGGGCATCGGCTGGAGATGCTGTTTCTCTCCCCGTCCGAACGGGGGAAAGGCATTGGCAGACAGCTGCTGCAATACGGAGTCCAGCATTACGGAATCCGAGAAGTTACCGTCAACGAACAGAATCCGCAGGCAGCGGGATTCTATGAGCACTTGGGCTTTGAAACCTACCGGCGAACGGACTGCGATGAAAACGGCGATCCTTACCCGCTGTTGTACATGAAACTGGTTCGGTAAGAATACCGAAAAAAACAGGAGAGCTTGTTAAAGCTCTCCTGTTTTTGGTTGTATTGTAGAAAGATGGCGTATATCATGCAAGGATTTTGTAGAGGAAATCCGATACAGTATTTCTCCAAACCACCTTTGTCAATCAAAAACAGCTCCGAAATATTTAAAAAATTCGGGAACTATTATGGAATCCCCTTTCCCTCCGATTGTGATAAAATAAGTTTGGGAGGTGAGAGAAAATGCTTATGAATGGTGAGATATTGACCGGTTTGAGCGATCTGAAGCGCTGCTTTTCCATTGACGAGCTTCTGTACAGCTATGGCAACGGTGAACTGGAGATCTTTCTGGAAAAAATCGGGGAACATCAAAAAGCAGCGCAGATTCGGGAGATTCCCGAAAATAATGCGCTGCTTCTAGTTCGGCTTTATGATATTTTTGACTTGCCCTATGAAGACTCGGAGGAAAAGATCAGGAGGGATTTCGCATCAGAGTAGTGATCTCCTCCACGATGTGTGCAATCTGGTTCATTTGCGCTTTGGAAAGTCCGTTCATTGCGGAGCAAATTCGATAAAGCGCATCAGATTCAGAGGGCTCTGTGTCTGCGCTGATATCGATCAGCTTGCTGAGCGGAATTTTAAGTCCGTTTGCGATTTTTCCCAGCGTTTCAATGGTCGGACATTTTTCTCCGCGTTCAACTTTTCCGATATAAGCGGGATGGATTTCGGAGGCAAATGCCAGCTCCTCTTGGCTGAGGTCCTGTTTGGTGCGGAATTGACGGATTCGTTCTCCCACGACAACGGAGAGATTGGTTCTGTTTTTCACGATGACTACCTCTCTTTCTGCGCTGAGAGCCTGCTTTGGATTTTGGGTACCACAAATTGTCAAGACACGAAAGGAATGATACTTTTTATTTTATCGGTATTTTTTTGTCGAATCAAGTCTATATAGGGATAAAATAATATTCCTTATAACCATTATCATCAGAAAGAAATGGCGGGAAACCCTGAATTTTCCGCTTAATCTTTACAATCAAGCGTTTGAATAAAAGCAGATTAAGCGGAAGATCCGACAAATAAAGTCTATATAGAGACTGAAAATATAATCTTTATAGCTATTGACATTAGAAAGAAATGGTGGTAAAATAAAAGAAAGGTCTGATTTTTGGAATTTCTATAAAAAAGGAGAAGAATCATCATGTTTTGTAAGAACTGCGGAAAAGAATTGAAGGAAAATGCAAAGTTTTGTGCGGGGTGTGGCACAGTGGTTGGCAGCGGGACGAATCCCACAGCGCAGGCACCGGAAGCGCAGCCAGTATCCGCTCCCGCCGCAAGTGCAGACGGCACAGACACAGCTGCGGACGGAATTGTGGGGAAGTCTTATGTGTTTGACTACTACTTCCTGTTCAATTTTGGACGAGCCAGATTGAGCCGTGTGGGCGTTGGGTTTGATACGGACAACCTGCTGTATGCCAAGGGACTGAAAAAATTGCAAATCCCGTACTCCATTGTGCGGGAGATCAGGGATGAGAATAAGACCAGCAAGTACATGATCTTTTCGCTGATCGTTGCGGTGGTTCTTGGCATCCTCTGTGCTCTTGGCGGACTGATCCCCGTGACAGTAGTATGTGCAGTTTTTGCGGTACTTGTTTTCTTGAAGCGGAAAATGCGTGTGGTGACGATTGTCACCTCCGACGAAAACAAGGAGTTCAAGATTCCTGTGCTCCCGAAAAATGCGGAGATCGACCAGTTTATCGGGGAACTGAAGCGCAAATCCGGATGCAATGGATGAAAACGAAATAGAGGAGGATGTTATTATGTTTTGCACCAATTGTGGGAATGAGATGTCAGAGGAAGAGCAGTTCTGTCCGAATTGCGGTGCACCGCAAGAGACAGCAGCATCGCAGCCGCCGCAGCCGCCAGTACCGCC
>OKVF01002053.1_pt1 | contig 12621 bp, 9 predicted proteins | sample 1604831 | NCBI WGS metagenome assembly OKVF01 (sample SAMN01760980, study PRJEB22395) | human gut metagenome
TTATTATAAATATTTTACTGGGAATGACTGGAAAAACATGAAGAACTACGATCTTCCGATCAATACGACCCGCCTCGGACTGGACGAGACGGCGGAGCTGATCAAGGAATATGTGAAGCTGCGCGGGTATATGAAGTAGGGGAAAATGAAAACAACCTGTCTGTGATGCAGGCTAAAAATTTCAGCTAAAGATTGCGGGAAGCAGGGCAGATTTGGAAGATGAGAAGCGCCAGCGGATCGCCAGCTCAATCAGCTCCCAGAATGCTGGGAGAGTAATTCCGGCATTCTGAATTTGCCTTTGACGACAGTAGAATCATTACGACCTTATTACAAATTATTTACGGTTTGAAGCGGTATATTGACGGTCAAAATGGAAAAATGATACAATGATTTCAGAAAGAAAGGGGGAGAAAGCATGAGAAGTGCATCTGAATTTAGGCAAATGGCGCGTGAGACACTGCGCGGAAACTGGAAACTTGCGATGGGAACGGGATTAGCAGCGTCCCTGATCGGTGCGGAGATTGCCGATACGGCGCCAAATGGAATAACAGAGCTGCAAAAAGTGATACAGGCACGACCGGAAGTGAAGAATGTGCTGACGCAGGTATTTCTGATGCGCAGCATGCTTCTGCCCTTGATGCTTTTGCTTATCTGGGGCTTGATGGTGGTTATTATTGGAGGTGCGGGGCAGATGGGATACGCCCGTTTCCATCTGAATCTGGCAGAGAAAAAGGAAGCGTCCTTTTCTGATTTATTTTCCCAGTTTTCGCGGATCACAGATGGCGTGGCGATGGTATTTGTGCGCGGCTTTTATATATTTTGCTGGACCTGCCTGTTTGATAAGGTAACGAGGTATCTCATCAATAAAGCGTGAAGGTCTGTAAAACTGCATTTCGCCGTTTCTAAATCTTGCCTTTGCACAGCTTATCGAAAGTTTTTTCTGTGCTCTTGTTATACCTACATAACAAAGGCGGCGTTCTTCTTCCATTTCTTCGGGGTCATCACCGTTTACAGCCATATATCCAGGGAAAATGCCGTCTTCCATACCGACAAGATATACATAAGGAAATTCAAGCCCCTTGGCACTGTGGAGTGTCATAAGCAGTACAAGATTGTTGCTTTCGTCAACATTGTCAATATCGGCAACGAGAGCGATTTCTTCAAGAAAACCGCTTAGAGTAGGTTCTTCCTCGTCACAGCTTTCAATATACGATGCAATTTTGTTGACAAGTTCTTCGATATTTTCTATACGGTTTCTGGCTTCTTCGGTATCTTCTTCTTCAAGAAGTCTGACATAGCCTGTCTCTTCTATGATTTCTTTTATAAGGTCATCAAGACCATAGCCATCCGTCTGTAAATGTCTTTTGAAAGATTCAATAAGATTGACAAAAGAATTTATTTTGCCGCTGCTTCTTTTTATGCCGTCAATGTAATCACAATTTTGTAATGCACCGTAAAAACTGAGTTCATGTTCAATAGCATACGAGGTTATGCGGTCGATTGTTGTAAGTCCGATACCTCTTTTTGGGACATTTATAATTCTCTTTACCGATATATCATCAAGTCCGTTTTCAATTGTGCGCAGGTATGCGAGCATATCTTTTATCTCTTTACGCTGATAGAAGTTTACTGCACCGACAATTCTGTAAGGAATGTTATTTGTTACAAGTTTTTCCTCGAAAATACGGGACTGTGCATTAGTTCTGTAGAGAATGGCAAAATCTTTGTAGTCAGCCTGACCGCTTCTTGTGACTGCTGCGATAGCCGCAGCTATTGATGATGCCTCGTCATAATCAGAGTCAAATTGTGACAGATAGATAAGGTCTCCTTTTTCATGGTGCGTCCAAAGTGATTTATCTTTTCTGACCTGATTATTTCTTATAACTGCATTCGCCGCATCAAGAATGTTCTGTGTCGAGCGGTAATTTTCTTCAAGCTTGATAACTTCTGTCTCTGGATATGAATTTTCAAAATTGAGAATATTTTTTATATTTGCGCCACGGAATTTGTAGATTGACTGGTCATCGTCACCTACCACACAAAGATTATGCAGAGTTTCGCCGTTTTCACCCCGTGTGTTTGCAAGAAGATGAATAAGCTTAAACTGTGCCGTGTTAGTGTCCTGATATTCGTCTACCATAATATATTTAAACCTGTTTTGGTAGTATTCGAGTACATCGTTATTTTCTTTGAATAACTGTACCGTTTTGCAGATAAGGTCATCGAAATCAAGTGCATTTGCGTCGTGAAGCCTGCGTTCATATTCTCTGTAAGCACGGGCATAGAGTTCTTTTTGATGGTCCCCCATAGCCATTTTTTCGTATTCTTCCGGTGTGATAAGTTCGTCTTTTGCGGATGAGATAGCATTCATAAAAGTTCTTTCTTTATATTTCTTTGGGTCAAGATTAAGATATTTTATGATTTCGCGCATAAGTGTTTTCTGGTCATCACCGTCATAGATGGTAAAACTGCGGGAGTAACCTAAAGCTTCGATATTTCTTCTGAGTATGCGGACGCATGTAGAATGAAATGTGCTGACCCATATATCGTCGGCTTCATCGGCAAGGATAGATTTCACACGTTCACGCATTTCGCCTGCCGCTTTATTTGTAAATGTCAGCGCAAGAATGTTCCATGGTCTGACATTGTATTCGTTTATCAAAAAAGCAATTCTGTGGGTCAAAACTCTTGTTTTGCCCGAACCTGCACCGGCAAGTATCAAAAGAGGACCTTCAAAGTGTTTTACGGCTTTTTCCTGTTCAGAATTTAAACCTTCTAATATATTCATGTTTACCTCCATAGGTTTGTTTTAGTTTAAATTGTCACGATATTTTTTTGCATTTTCAAATATTTTCATAAGTTTATCTTCATCGCGATTGCTAATCGCATTTTTTGCGTCAGTAAGTGTCACGATATATTTGTCAAGAAAAGATATAATCGCATCCGGGTTTGAAAGACAAATATTTTGCCACATTTCAGGTGAAGATGACGAAATGCGTGTAATATCCTTTAAACCTCCGGCAGCGAGCCTTGCGTAGCTGCCGTCAGAATCTTCATTTGCAACAGTATTTATAAGTGAAGCTGAAATCAGATGAGGACAATGGCTTATGGCAGCAGTTATCTTATCGTGTGTTTCATAGTCCATGATTTCACAATGAGAGCCGGCTGAAATTATAAAGTTTTTAAGCCATAAAGTATACTCTTTAGGTGTTTCGTTTGTCGGCGTAAGTATATAATATGCATCTTTCAGATATGATGAATCTGAATTTGCATAACCTGTTTTTTCAGAACCGGTCATCGGGTGACCACCGACAAAATGACTGTTAAGACCAAGACTTTCTATAGTATGGTGAATATTTCCCTTAACACTTCCTACATCAGTAATAATGCATTTTTCAGATATGTATGGGACGAGTTCTTTCAGATATGATATGTTTGTAAGTACCGGGGCACATAAAAAGATTATGTCACATTGTGAAAAATCGGAAAGAGATGTGCAGATTTCGTTTAGAATACCATCTGCTTTCGCTCTTTCAAGTTTTTTATGCGGTTTGGTACGGTAATAATTATATGCGATAATATAAGACTCCGGATATATTTCCCTGATGGCATGTGCTATAGAGCCGCCAATAAGTCCAAAGCCTACAAATCCAAAGTTTTTTAAGATAAGTTGTTCAGTCATGATATAACCTTTCGTAATAATCCCGATTTCAGTATAAAATAGAATACTGATTTGTTTCTTATTTATTCTAAGCTAGTGAAAAAATCATGTCAACAAAAACCAATAAAACTTTACACTTATATCAAAAAATTGTATTATAGTATAGTGAGATATTTTCGCAAAAAATATTTTGCAGTTGATTTTTAGTTGGAGGAAAGTTATGAACACTTTACGCAGATATGTAAAAAATGCAAAGGATGTTTTCCGTATTATAGTAGGCGCGATAGGAAGCTATGTAGGTGTAGTGTCAAATATACTTGGTGCTGTCATGGGAATACTTGCGTCTGTTATGGTAATTGGCGGAATTGTCGGTTTGTGTGTATATGTCAAAGTTCTGCCTATGTTTACAGAGGCGAGAGAGGAAGTATTTGACAAGCTTGTTCATCTTAGCAAGGATGATTTTATTATGAAGGAGGATACGGTAGTATACGACGCTAACGGTAAGAAGGTTGGTTCGGTAAATGCCGGAAGTTATAAATATGTGAGTATAAATGACATATCACCATATATTTATGACGGATATATTGCTGTTGAGGATAAGCGTTTTAGAACTCATGGAGGAGTGGACCTTGTTGCGACAATGAGAGCAGGAGTTTCTCTGTTGAAACATAATATGGAAATTACACAGGGAGGAAGTACGATTACGCAGCAGGTTATAAAGAACAATCTGCTTACACAGAATAAAAGTTATACAAGAAAGATTGCCGAGATACTTCTTGCACCGACTATTGAGAGTAAGTTTACAAAGGCTCAGATTATGGAGTTTTATTGTAACAGTAATTATTACGGCAACAAGTGTTATGGTGTCGGAGCGGCAAGCAGATATTATTTTGGAAAGAAATGCGCTGACCTTGAACCACAGGAGGCGGCTATGCTTATAGGACTTTCAAACAGTCCGGCATCCTACAATCCGGTGCTTCATCCACAGGCAGCATTAAAGAAGAGAAATCGTGTGCTTAAAACTATGTGTAATGATGGAGTTATAACTCCAAAAGAGTATAAGGCCGCGGTGAAAAAGAAGTTAAATATAAAACAGTTGACTGAAGAAGGCAGCAGCAATGAGACATATGTTATAAGTTATGCCATTCATTGTTCCGCTATTTCACTTATGGAAAAAGAAGATTTTAAATTCAAGTATGTATTCGATTCAAAAGAAGATTATCAGAAATACAACAAAACATATTCAAAAGCATACAATGAGAAGATTGAGAGTATCCGTTCAGGAGGATATAAGATTTATACTTCCATCAATATGAAAAAACAGAAGAAATTACAAAAATCTGTAGATGAAGGACTTGCTTTTAATAAGGAAAAGGATAATGATTCGGGTAAGTATGCTCTTCAGGGGGCAGCAGTCTGCGTTAATAATGAGACAGGGTATGTTGAAGCGGTTGTAGGAGGAAGAGGAAAAAACGATCAGTATAACAGGGCATATCTTGCTGCAAGACAGTCGGGAAGTGCAATAAAACCGCTTATAGATTATACACCCGGCTTTGAATCGGGAATGTATTCTCCTTCGACAATAGTAAATGACAATAAATTTACAAACGGTCCGTCAAATGCGGGTGGTGCTTATTATGGAAGTGTACACATTAGAGAGGCTGTTGCAAGGTCACTCAATACTGTAGCATGGCAGGTTCTTGACAATATTTCAGTCAAGTACGGTCTTTCATTCCTTGATAAACTTCATTTTCATAATATAAGTTATATTGATAATGATAATATGGCACTTTCTCTCGGTGGATTTACAGAGGGTGTGCGTGTAGTTGATATGGCTAAAGGATTTTCGACACTTGCCAACAACGGAAGTTTTAGTGACAGGACATGTGTAAAGAAGATAGAGCATGTATCTGACGGTGTTGTGTACAAAAATAATAATGAAAAGACTCAGGTCTATTCAGAAGATGCTGCATGGATGATGACAGATGTTTTAAAAGGCGTATTCAATGAGTCTTACGGAACAGGACGCAAGTTAAAACTTGAAAACGGACAGATATGTGCCGGTAAAACAGGTACGACAAACTCAAGTAAGGATGTTTGGTTCTGTGGATATACAAAGTATTATACGACAGTTGTGTGGGCCGGATATGATACTCCTAGAGCAATGCCCGGAGCATCAGGTGCATCGATCCCCGGTGTAATCTGGAAAGATTATATGGATAAGATACATGAAAAATTAAAACCACAGGACTTTACAATGCCGTCTACGATAAGTCTCGCAAAATATGACAGTGCAGGAAATATCATTGAGGGAACGGCTGTTGCCGGAAGCAAGACAAGACCGGCAGGCATGGATTATTTTTCAAAGTCAATTTTATCTGAGAAAGCGGAGGAAGTTCAGGTACTTAAAGATAAACAGTACCAGAAAGAAGTCCTTGCGGCTCTCAAGAAGTTTGAAAAAATGTATATTAAGAATATAGCAGACTATTATGACCTTGAAAATGATTATAAAAAGCTTACTGACATGATATCAAGTATTGTGGATGACGATGTCAGGACAGATTATGCTATAAGGGCAAGAAATAAATATGATTCTCTTAAAGATGAGACTGTAGATTGGAAGAAAGTAGTAAAAGCATACGAGAAACAGCAGAAAGAGGAAAATGAGAGACTTGCCGAGAAGAAGAAAAATGATTCACAGAGAGCTTTAAATAATCAGATTTATAAAAACAGGATTAACCTTGCCAGAACAAGAATAAAGAGAATGCATGGCTATGTATATCAGCCGTCGAATATGCAGCTTCTTATAGATTCGGCAAAACAGGCACTTGATGCATGTAAGGGATATGCAGAATATACAAGTTTAAAAGCAATGTATGATGAATATAAAGCCGAACTTGAAAATCTTCCGACAAAAGCTGAGTATGACAAGAAAAAGAATACTACTACACCAACAGAAGCACCGGTTGAGACTGCTGAACCGGTTCAGGATGGGGAAGAATAACGGGTACTGTTTATACTGTAAAAGTCAACAGCATCAAATAAAGGAGGAATCAGAAAATAAATGGAAGAAAATAAAAATGACATTGATGAACTCGTGAAAAGTATAGACTCATCTTTTGAGGAGATGTCACTTAAGGATATTGTAGCTGCCCATGAAAATTATTTCGGGGCAGATGACATATCCTTTGATAAAGACAAAACGGAAGAAGAAAAAAAGGAAGAAAAAGCCAAAGTTTTAAAAGATGACGGTAAAATCGACAAAGCAGAGCTTTTAGAAAATTTGAAAGAGAATGAAACTAAAGATAAGAATGACAAAACAGAAATGTCTGAAGAACAAAAGCAGAATATACGGGAAATGAAAGTAAAAAAAGCAGGACACATAGGAAACTGGTTTCAGACATTCTGTTATATGAGAATACCGGTAATAGGATTTATATATATACTGGTAATGGCATTTAGCAAAAAAACACCTGAGTATAAAAAGGAGTTTGCAAAAGGCTATATTTTATATAAAGTTTTAGTTTGGATTTTGGCAATTGTGCTGTTATATTGTCTTTACAAAGTTGGACTTGATTTTGTAGATGGAATGCTATCACTTATTAAAGAGTAGGATTTGAATAGGAATGAGGATGGAAATGAATAATTGTGATAATGTATGCATATTATTAGGAAGTCCGGATGTAAATGGAAATACTGCTGCAATGTGTAAAAATGCAGCAGTTTTTCTTGATAATATGAAAATAAAATATCAAATTTATAATCTTTACGAGGAAGAAATTGATTATGTACTTTTAGAAATAACAAAATACGATGCTGTCATTATTGCTACGCCTATACACTCTTTTTACTGTAGTGATATGGTAAAAGAACTTATGGACTTAGCATTTGAAGATGAGGAATTTTTTGAAAATTCATTGAATGAAAACGGCGAAAAGATAAGATGCGGGATAATGGTTTCTCACGGATATGATGAAGAATATGCGACAGAACCGTTTGAAACAGGTTTTTCAAGATGGTGTGAGCATGTAGGATTTGATTATTATGGGAAACTTTCGGTTAGAGATACCGGGGATAAAGAAAGATTTTGCGGAGCAGAAAATTTAAAGAAAACCGAAAAATTTATATGCGGAATTTGTGGGATAAATGAAAGAAAAGACAACGATGAAAATGCTTATATTTCAGGCAAAGATTTTTATCTGACTGATGCAGATAATGATAAAAAGACATTTGAAAGATTGTTCAATATGTATATGTATGAACTGTCAGCTTATGCAGATTGGATGGGCGAGTGTATGACGGATGATGCATTGTTTATTCCTGACAGACTTTCAGAATATTATGAGATGGATGAAAAAAAGCCGTACATAGTAAAATATAAAAATAAAACAGCGGGTTTGGTTGTATTTTTATTTCCGGATAAGAAAAAAGAACCGGCAGAAGCTGACTTTTATATAGAAGAAATCTTTATTCTGAGAAGATACAGAAAAAATCATATTGCGGCAGAAATAATAAAAGAATTGTGGAAAAAAAATAAGGGAATATGTGCAGTGTGTGCACTGAAGAAAAATGAAATCTCCGTAAGATTTTGGGAGAATATAATAAAAAAATCAGGCTATGAATATACAGTAAAAGAGGATGACGAGGTATTCTTTTATGAGATAAAGGTTGAGTGATGTGTTTTGATATTATTTGCTGAAAAGTTTATATTAGTCTATAGGTGAACAGTTTTAGCGAAATTTAGAGTAAAATTTAGCTTGGAGGCATAATTTGCCAACAAGGAAAGATTATGGTATAATGAACCCCGGTTTTTTATTAAAACTAAATAAAAGTATGAATTGAAAATCAAAGGAGGCAAAATGAGAACAAATTTATTGAAAAAGACAGGAGCAGTATTATTAACTGCAGCAGTTGCGGTAGGAAGTGTATGGAGTGCACCAAAACAGAGTAAAGCAGCAGATACTAAATATGTCCAAATCTTCTCAAGCGGAGATGTATCGGTATCAGCATTTGAGAAAAAATCGTATGAGTTTAATGTTGTCGGTGGCAAGCAGACATATACTTTTTTATATGCAACGGAAAATGTCAGCGGCTCAATATCATATTATCAGGATGGAGAATCTTTAGGAAATGTAACGATTAGTTCTTCTGACTGGGTATATTCAGATGTTGCAAAATGCTATTGCTGGGGATATAAATGGACACCGTCAGCAGACTCTGCATACAAAGTTGAAATATCATTAAATGCAGATGCACTTTATGACTTAGAAGTTGTGCATGATGCCAATCAGGCTGCTATAAGCAATACAAAGCTTACTATAACAGAAGGATTTAATCATAAACTTTCAGTATCAAATGCAGAGGGAAGCGTAAGCTGGTCTTCAAGCAACAGCAAAGTAGCCGCTGTTTCATCAACAGGACTTGTAAAGGCTAAAAAGAACGGTTCTGCAACTATTACAGCAAAACTTTCAGATGGCACAAAGCTTACTTGCACGGTTTCTGTAAAGAAGAATGTATATTCTAAGAGCAAGACACCTGTATCATCTGTTGCATATGGAAAAACAGGTGTTGATGTATATAAGGTTTCTTATGATAAAAAAGGAAATCTTGTTATGAAAGCAAATATTTTAAATAATTCATATCATACAGATACAAAAATCAAAAAGCTTAAGATTACAATTAAAACACTCAGTGGAAAAACTGTAGCTACATATTCTATTAAGAATAAAAAGGTCAATATTAAAGCAGGTGCTAAGCAGGGATTTACATTTACAGTAAAGAAAAAGAATGTAAAGATAAAAAAAGCTGATTTAAGAAATATTTATGCACCTAAAACTACAGGAACAATCGAGTACAAGAGATTTTAGTTTATAAAGTGTAAATATAAGTGATTATTTTACCCCCTGCCTTACAGATAAGATTATCTGTAAGGCAGGGGGTTTTTTAGATTGATTAAGTAAGAGATTTTAAGGTTGTATTTTTGTACTATGATGTTGGCTTGACCCTTGCATCATACTATTTCTTTCATTGTAATTTTCAGCATCTCATTTGATATGTTGAGTGCATGGTCTCCAACACGTTCAAAGTCAGTAAGCATTTCTGAGAAAAGTATACTTCCCTCATCAGTGCAAAGCCCTTTTTGAATGCGTTCGTACATATTATTTCTAAACTGTACTGTCATATCGTCAATTTTTTGTTCCATGCAGATAACATTTTCATGCCACTTTATTATATTATCCGGTTTTTGAAGTAGCATGTCCATTGTTTTATCACAAATATCTTTTATCTCATCAATTTCAGTGTTGGCATTGTCCGAAAATGAAATGTTTTTTTCTTCAATCATTTTAGAATAGCCTGCAATATTGATAGCGTGGTCACTTATACGCTCAATATTACTTGTGATTGTATAAAAAGAATTGAAAATCTGGCTGCCGGCTTTTGTTGCCTCGTGAGTAATTGCATTTGTTATGTATCTTGATATTTCCTTATTTAGGAAATCCACATATTCTTCACGATTTTCAACTTTTTCATATTTTTTAATATCCCCATGCATAAATACATCAAACGAATCATGAATATTTTCTTTTGCCATTTCAGTCATTCTTAAAATTTCATTGCGTATTCCCTCAATACAGATAACTGATATCATAGTAGTTTCTGTATGTACATTTTTAGGGTCAAGCAGATATTTTACGGACATGCCGCTTTCACCGGATGCTTCATTTTTTGACTCTCTTAAAATAAGTGAGGCGATTTTTGGAAGCATGGTTCCGACAGGAAGCAGTAATAATGTCGTGACAATATTAAATAATGTATGAAGATTGGCAATCTGTGAAGGGACGGCTGTCGGAGTTATACTTTGTATTATGCTTATAATAGGGGTTATAAGACACAAAATTGTAAATATAATTGTTCCGAAAACATTAAACATGATGTGTATCAAAGTTGTTCTTTTAGCATTCGTGGTTGTGCCGATTGAGGCAAGAAGAGCTGTTATACATGTACCTATATTTTGCCCGAAAAGTATAAAAGCTGCACTGTTAAGCCCTATAACACCACTGGCAGCAAGTGCCTGAAGAATACCTACAGATGCTGAAGAAGACTGGATTATGGCTGTAAATATCATACCCATAAGAATTCCGACAATAGGATTTTGGACTTTTGCAAGGATATTTATAAATGCCGGCTGGTTTGCAAGAGGTTCCATAGAAGAACTCATCATAGTCATGCCGATAAATAAAACACCAAGCCCGGCAAGAATTTCGCCAAAATGTTTGAGTTTTTCGTTTTTCTGAAAAACAACAGCGGCGACACCTATAAAAGCGAAAAGAGGTGCTATAGCTCCGACATCAAGAGCAATAAGCTGGCCTGTGATTGTAGTACCTATATTTGCGCCCATTATAATCCATGTGGCCTGTTCAAGTGTCATAATACCTGAATTTACAAAGCCGACAACCATAACAGTTGTAGCCGATGAAGATTGAATTACGGCTGTGATTAGAGCACCTGTTAATACACCTATAATTCTGTTAGATGTTATTTTTTTCATGATGTCACGCATTTGATTCCTGGCAGCAAGTTCAAGGCCATTGCTCATCATCTGCATTCCGTAGAGAAATAAAGCAAGACCGCCCAGTAGTCCCATTATATTTGTAAGACTCATATTATTAAAATCCTCCTAAAAAAAGTATACGAAATAAAGCATTTGGGTGAAAGTATTTTTTAGGCGAATCTTTTTTTGCCGTCTGATTTATGGATATAGATAGTTATGAGTTCATTTAGATGCCCAATAATTACAGAAAGGCATTCTGTTTCAAAAAAACAGTATCCTGCTAATAAAAAGAATGATACAATAAAAGGAGAGTATTTAAAAACTCTTGATTGTCTGTTACAAAGATTTATAAATTGATTTATTTGAAATGTTTCTGAGGTATTAAACGTACCCGTTATAAATAATGAATAAAGCAGGTAGTTTTCATCGTCAATAGCTTCAGAATTATTATGTACGTCTTTTGATAAATTGGTATTAACCGAATAAGAGGAGTTGTGCGTATCATAATGTGTCATGCCAAAAACATTATCCGCAAGCAATGAAGCTATACAGATATTTGGAATCAGAAAAAACAGAATGAAAACAAATCGTAGTACAAGTTTTTTTCTAAAACACATACGAAAACTCCTTTCTTGGTTTTCTTAATAAGACATATCGGATTGATTGTATCATTTAAGAAATGCTTAGTCAATTTATTTTCGTTGTGAATATAGAATATAAATCAGAGGATGAGCTTGGAAGTCTTATTAAAGCGGTTAAATGTTTTTGAATTAAAAAGCATTTGACCGCTTTTTTTTCTGATTATGATAGATTGTTAAAATTGCAGTAAATTATAGCAGCATAACAGCAAATTTTTTGACTTGGCTTAATTAAGGTTAAGGGAGTGGGATGTTAAGCGGTTGTGGAGTTGCTGTTATCTGGTTCTTTGTCTGATGCATTTATTTTATGCTGTCGACCTTCAGTATCCATTTCATAATCTTTAGAATATATAAGTTCAGATATTTTTACAAAATCAAAGCCTTTTTCCTTTAGACCGTCAATAAGCTGTGGAAGTGCTTTAGCGGTATATTTTGCACCATTGTGGCAGAGTATAATAGAACCGTTACCGAGATGCTTGTGGTTTAAGACAGTGGTAAGTATGGAATCAACACCGTAATTTTTCCAGTCAAGGCTGTCAACATCCCACTGTATAGCATGGTAACCACATTTCTCAGCAGTTTCAACAAGTGTATCGTTGTAATCTCCATAAGGCGGACGGAAAACTTTCATATCATATCCAGTAAGTTTTTTTACTTTATTATGTACTTTCATAATTTCATCCTCGCATTCGCTGGAAGATATAGTTGACATTTGCTTGTGATTTTGACTGTGATTGCCTAATTCGTGTCCGGCTTTGTAAAGTGCTTTT
>OKVF01002060.1_pt1 | contig 12575 bp, 9 predicted proteins | sample 1604831 | NCBI WGS metagenome assembly OKVF01 (sample SAMN01760980, study PRJEB22395) | human gut metagenome
ATCAGGGTAGTTTCTATACCTACTGTCTTAATGTATCCGAGCGGGGTAAAAGCCATGATAAGAATGATGGCAACTAAAAGTGCCATTTCCACAAGAAATTTTGTGGAAAACTTTTTCTGAGTCATAGTCCCTTCCTCTTCTCTCGTTTTTATTTTTCTATGAAATTTTTGAAATACAGGACAAAATCCACTCTGTTTTGTCTGACCATTTTTTATCAGTACAAATTCCGATTATCCTGTATCTATGCAACGCTATTAAGTATAACATCTGGAAGTATTTTCCGCAATCACAAGATTGAGTTAATGTTTTCTTAATTATTTATAAACGTCATTGAATTTCTGCTTCTTACATGCAAAGCTAACCGTATATTTTAAGAAAAGAGTTTTTACTATGCTACAGAAAAAAAAGTTATTTAAAACTATCCCTGTTATTTTTCTCGGTGTCCTGCTTTTTTGCTCAGCTTACAGACAACACCTCATTTTATCCATGTGAGAGCCTGACAAATTATTTTTCCCGCGCTTCCTATGGGACACGGCATATGACCGGAAATGTATTTCATTACACTGCCAAAGGCACAATTGCATCCTACGAAACAACAGACGACGGCTATGAGACGATGAACAGTCCTACGCTGATACCATGGATTATTATCTTGGAACACTCGCCCACGAATACGGACACTGCATGGGACTCCCGGATTATTATAAATATGGATTAAGGGAAAATTTTAAGGCTACAATGGGTGACGCCGGTCTTGAACGTATGGATGAATCAGAAGGTGATTTTTGTCCGTTATCAAAACTGCTGCTCGGATGGTATACTCCTGCATCTGTACAGATTTATCAACCCAGCGATAAAAAATCCGACAGACTTTTTTCATCACTCTCTTCTTCAGACCGCAATACATCTGCTCAGACTTTTACCCTGACAGATGATACACAGGAGGGAAGCTGTCTGATCATACCGCGTACGGATCATTCCGGTTATTTTTCCGAATATATGATCATTGACTATATTACCCCGAACGGTAATTATGACACGCTGTTTTCTTCTGGCGGACTTCGCATTTATCATGTCGACACCACTCTTGCAAGTGATGAATATGGATCTTTCTATCTGGCATCTGATAACTACAGTCCAGTCTATGATTCCACCAATAATGGCAAACGTGTCTTACGGCTGGTCAATGATGGAAACGGTTTTTTCTGTGACAAAGATGTGATTGATGACACTATTACAGGTTTTGGCTGGTACGATGAAAACGGACAGGTGACGGTTAATACCGGATATATGATCACTATTGACTCTGTATCTGCAGATCAGAAGAACTGCACGGTGACTATTTTACCGGATAAATAATACAAAATCCCATTCTATCACAATCTGATTTTCCAGCTAAACATACACAAAAAGCCCGTCCCTCATGCCGGATTCCTCATGGAACCCCTGCACAAAGGACGGGCTTTCTCATATCTTACAGGCTAATCTTCCTGTATTATTTATTTGCCTAACTCAGCTTTTAATGCTGTTGTTAAAGCAGGAACGATCTTATTCAGATCACCAACCAGACCGTAATCAGCTACGTCGAAGATTGGAGCATCTTCATCTTTGTTGATTGCGATGATCAGGTCAGAATCTTCCATACCAGCTACGTGCTGGATTGCTCCGGAAATACCGATTGCAAAGTAGATCTGAGGACGAACAGTTTTACCAGTCTGACCTACCTGTAAATCAACTGGTAACCAGCCATTCTCTACAACTGCACGGGAGCAGCTTACAGTACCGCCAAGTACCTCTGCAAGATCTTCAAGAAGTTTGAAGTTCTCTTTGGAACCAACTCCACGACCACCGGAAACAAGGATCTTTGCTTCCATAATGTTTGCTGTGCTCTTAACAGCTTTTACGATGTTTAAGATCTCAACATATCTGTTGTTTGGTGTAAATCCCGGGTTGTACTCTACAACGTTTGCTTTTGCACCGCTGATCGGAGCGATCTTCTGCATAACACCTGGACGTACAGTTGCCATCTGAGGACGGTTGTCCGGGCAGGCAATTGTTGCGATGGTGTTACCACCAAATGCAGGACGTGTCATTAATAACTGGTTGTGTTTCTGCTCTGATTCTTTACCAGGTGCAGCAACCAGTGGGAAATCACCGATCTCAAGAGATGTACAGTCTGCTGTCAGACCTGTTTTTACTCTTGCAGAAACAGTAGGTCCTAAGTCACGGCCGATAGCAGTTGCACCAACTAACATGATTTCAGGTTTGAACTCGTTAATTACAGATGCTAATGCATGAGCATACGGCTCTGTTCTGTAGTCTTTTAATTCAGGATCATCTACTACGATAACTTTGTCAGCACCATACTCAGCTAACTGATCTGCTAATCCTTTTACACCAGAACCAATTAATACAGCAGTTACGTCTGTACCTAAATCTTTTGCTAAGTCTTTGCCTTTTCCAAGTAACTCAAATGCAACGCCATCTAATACGTTATCTACCTGCTGTGCAAAGACAAATACTCCTTTATATTCTTCTAATGCCATGTTATTCACCACTTTTCCTTTTTTTATTAGATAATGTGTTTCTCTTTGAATTTACCGATCAAATATGCTACGGATTCTGCCGGATCAAGGTTTACTTTCTCACCAGCACCCTTTGCAACTTTATCAGATGCTTTTGCAATCTTAGTAGGAGATCCCTTTAAACCAAGATCAGAATCGTCAACATCCTTTAAGTCTGCTCTGCCCCAAACGGTTACTTCTTTGTCAAATGCATCGAAGATTCCGCCCGGTGTCATGTAACGCGGCTCATTTAATTCAGAAAGAGCAGTTACCAGACAAGGCATTTTTGCTTTTAACTCATGATATCTGTCTTCGTACTGACGTTTTACAACAACAGAATCACCCTCTACTTTGATGTCTGCTGCGTAAGAGATAACCGGAAGTCCAAGATGCTCAGCGATCTGAGGACCAACCTGTGCAGTATCACCATCGATAGCCTGACGTCCTGTGATGATCAAGTCATAGTCTAAGTTACGAAGTGCACCAGCGATTGTGGTAGATGTTGCCCATGTATCAGCTCCACCTAATACGCGGTCTGTTACAAGAACTGCTTCATCAGCACCCATTGCTAATGCTTCACGAAGAACTGCATCAGCCTTTGGAAGTCCCATGGTAAGAACTGTAACTTTTGCTCCTGTCTCATCTTTGATTCTAAGTGCTGCTTCAAGACCAGCTTTATCATCTGGGTTCATGATAGCAAGCATTGCTGCTCTGTCAAGCGTTCCATCCGGGTTGAACTTAACGCCGCCCTTTGTATCAGGAACCTGTTTAATACATACTACGATATTCATGTATTTTTCACTCCTTATGTTTTATATGTTTAAATTTTACGCGGATTGATTCGAAATTACTTTAACAGTGCACCGGAGATTACCATACGCTGGACTTCGCTTGTACCCTCGTAGATCTCAGTGATCTTAGCATCACGCATCATACGCTCTACATCGTACTCTCTGATATATCCGTATCCACCGAATAACTGAACAACCTCAGTTGTAACAGCCATTGCAGTCTCTGCTGCGAATAATTTCGCTTTTGCAGCTTCTACAGAATATACTTTCTGAGTAGCTTTTGCCATTGCAGCTTTGTAAACTAAAAGCTGTGCAGCTTCGATTCTTGCAGCCATATCAGCAAGTTTGAACTGTGTATTCTGCTGCTGTGCGATTGAACGTCCAAACTGTTTTCTCTCTTTTGTATAAGCGATAGCTCTGTCTAATGCGCCCTCAGCGATACCAAGTGCCTGAGCAGCAATACCGATACGTCCACCATCAAGTGTGTGCATTGCGATCGGGAAACCTTTTCCTTCCGGTCCTAACAGATTCTCTTTCGGGATTCTGCAGTCTTCGAAGATCAGCTCATAAGTAGATGATCCGCGGATACCCATCTTCTTCTCTTTTGTTCCGAATGAGAAACCAGGAGCTCCCTTATCTACGATAAATGCAGAGAAGTTTTTCTTCTTTCTGCCTCTCTTGTCCTCTGTGATGCTTGTGATAGCGATTACAATATAAACATCTGCAACTTTACCATTGGTAATGAAGCATTTTGATCCATTTAATACCCACTCGTCACCATCTAAAACAGCTTTTGTCTGTGCACCCTGTGCATCAGTACCAGCACCCGGCTCAGTTAATGCGAATGCACCTAACTTCTCGCCTGTTGCAAGTGGTTTTACATATTTCTGTTTCTGCTCTTCTGTACCATATGTCATGATCGGATCGATGCAGAGAGATGTATGTGCAGATACAACAACACCTGTGGTTGCGCAAACTTTAGATAACTCTTCTACGCACATAACGTATGTAAGAGGATCACAACCCTGTCCACCATATTCTTTCGGAACCGGGATTCCCATGAATCCGTATTTCTGCATTTTCTTAACCGTTTCTGCCGGGAAAGCTTCTGTCTCATCTGTTTCCTGTGCAAGCGGTTTTACTTCTGTTTCAGCAAATTCCTTGAATAAGGAACGCGCCATTTCATGTTTCTTGTCTAAAGTGAAATCCATGATCTAATTTTCCTCCATAAATATTTATTTTACTGAGCATCGACCGGAGTCTTTGTACGATCAGCATTGTATACATAGAATCCCTTGCCGCTCTTTGCTCCAAGGTTACCACCACGAACCATCTTACGGATCAGTGGGCATGCACGATATTTGCTGTCGCCTGTCTCTTTGTAAAGTACATCCATGATAGCAAGGCAGATATCAAGACCGATGAAATCACCTAACTCTAACGGTCCCATTGGGTGGTTAGCACCAAGTTTCATAGCTGCATCGATACCAGCGATATCGGAAACACCTTCCATTTTGATGAATGCAGCTTCGTTGATCATTGGGATTAAGATACGGTTTACAACGAAACCAGCAGCCTCATTAACCTGTACCGGAGTTTTTCCGATCTCTTCAGAAATTTTCTTAATAGCGGAAACAGTTTCATCCGGAGTATTCACACCAGCGATAACCTCGATCAGTTTCATACGGTCTGCCGGGTTGAAGAAATGCATACCAACCATTGGACGGTTTAATCCGTTTCCAATCTCTGTAATAGAAAGACTGGATGTGTTGGAAGCGAAGATACAATCTGGTTTTGCGATCTCGTCTAATTCTTTGAAAGTAGTTTTCTTTACTTCCATATTCTCGAAAGCTGCCTCTACGATCAGATCACAGTCTTTGCAAAGGTCTTCTTTTAAACCTGGAGTGATTTTTGCAAGGATGCCATCAACAGCTTCCTGTGTCATTTTTCCTTTTTCTACTAATCTTGCATAACCTTTTTTGATCTTCTCTTTTCCGCCTTCAGCCCACTCCTGCTTGATATCGCAAAGTGCTACTTCATATCCTTCTACCTGAGCAAATGCTTTTGCAATGCCCTGTCCCATAGTTCCTGCACCAATAACGCCAACCTTCATTTCGGTTACCTCCTGAAAATAATTATGTTAACTGTATGTTTGAAAAATGCAATCCCCGGGAAGTCATTCCCCGGGAATTACTATAAAAAACTATTATCTCTCAACGATTGTAGAGCATCCCATACCACCGCCGATGCAAAGTGTAGCAAGACCTCTCTTAGCGTCTCTCTTCTGCATCTCATGCAGTAATGTAACAAGGATACGGCATCCGGAAGCACCTACCGGGTGTCCTAATGCGATTGCACCACCGTTTACGTTTACTTTTGACATATCGAATTTCAGATCTCTTGCTACTGCGATAGACTGAGCTGCGAATGCTTCGTTTGCTTCGATTAAGTCCATATCATCAATAGATAAACCAGTTTTTGCTAATACTTTTCTTGTAGAAGCAACAGGTCCAACACCCATGATTTCAGGCTCAACTCCACCAAGAGCACCTGCTACCCATGTAGCCATTGGTGTAACACCAAGCTCTTTTGCTTTTTCTTCACTCATAACAACGATTGCTGCTGCACCATCGTTGATACCGGAAGCGTTACCTGCTGTAACAAGTCCGCCCTCTTTACCGGAGCAGCATTTTAATTTTGCTAAAGACTCAGCAGTTGTACCGGCACGTGGTCCCTCATCTTTCACGAAATCAACGATCTCTTTTTTCACTTTAACAGGAACCGGAACGATCTCATCATCAAATTTGCCTTCAGCGATTGCTTTTTCACATTTCTGCTGGCTGTTTGCTGAGAACTCGTCAAGTTCTTCTCTTGTAATGCCATATTTATCACATACGTTCTCTGCAGTGATCATCATATGATAGTGGTTGAATGCATCTGTTAATGCATCATTTACCATTGTATCGATGATCGTTGCATTGTTCATACGATATCCAAAACGAGCTTTTGTCATAGCATATGGTGCCATAGACATGTTTTCCATACCACCTGCAACAACGATATCAGCTTCACCTGCCATGATCATGGTAGCTGCATCATTGACACATTTTAAACCAGAACCACAAACAACGTTGATTGTGATTGCCGGAACTTCGATTGGCAGTCCTGCTTTGATTGCTGCCTGACGTGCAACGTTCTGTCCCTGAGCTGCCTGGATTACACAACCCATTTTTACCTCGTCAACCATCTCCGGTTTAACGTTTGCTCTTCTTAAAGCCTCTTTGATAACGATTGCACCTAAGTCTGCTGCTGGAGTATTGCTTAATGCTCCACCCATTTTACCGATTGCGGTACGGCAGGCACCTGCTAAAACTACTTTCTTTGCCATTTTGAATTCTCCTTTCAATTTAACACAAAGCTCTGCTTTTGCAGAGAATTTGTTTCTTTCTCTTTAAAGTTGCCGAAAAATGCTGTTAATTTTTTAACAATCTTTTTTAAAAAAATAAATTCAAACTTTCGGTTGAAATTTATCTTTTTTTCTTTCATTTTAAAAAGCTTATTTGCTATGTAATCAGCTATTTTTCTGCATTTCTTGTACTTTCTTATGCTAACATATTTCACAATTAATTGCAATAGCTTTCTTTATTTTTCATCTTTGTAAACAATTTTTTACATCCTTTTTGCTCCATTTTGCGGGGTTTTTTGTTAAATTTTTATCATTTTATCATTTTGTTTAATAAAACACATGATTTCCTATAACTGTTCCTTCTATAATGCCATTATTCACACGAAAATACAGACAATTTGTTGTGCTCGTTCCACCCAGAACCGCCTGTGCCGCACTCATACAATCGGAAGCGACTCCCTGCTCCAGACGGTATGCAAGACGACCGCTGGCAACCGGAGAGAACTGCCCTCCCTGATAAATCACACCGGAAACCGTATTCGGAAAATAGGAGCTTCTGACACGGTTCATGATCACGCTGCCCACCGCAAGTTTTCCATCATATGGCTCGCCCCATGCCTCACACTGGATGATGGCAGCTAACAGATACGCATCGCTCTGTGCCGGTGCGTATGTCACATTCGACCTGTTTTCCTGTTCCTGCTTTTTGATGGCTGCAAGGCGTGCAGCATCCTCTTTTGCCTTCTGTATCTCAAGCTGCTTTTCGTATTCGATCATTTTCTCGATCTTTGCATCGATCGATTCCACATCGGACTGTGCATCTTCAATTTTCTCGCTGGATTCCTGTATCTTCTTCTGCGTATCCTCGATCAGGCTGTTGACTTTTTCCTGCTCTTTCTGTTTTTCCTGCTGTAATACAGTCAGTTCTTCCTTCTGCTCCTCGAGTTCCTTTTTCTGTTTTTTGATCTGCTCCGTGAGCTCCTGATATGCCGTAAGCATATTTCTGTCATACTGATTGATTGCACTTGTATATTCCGCCTGATTTAAAAATTCTGCGATGGAGGACACATGAATAAGCATGTCCCATACAGACTGATTGCCATTTTCATAAATATACTGAATGCGCACTTTCATATCTTCATACTGTTCTGCAGATCGTTCCTCGGAACGTTTCAGATCTTCCGCCGCCGTATTGATCTCGTCTTCTTTCTGCGCTGCCTGCTGCTCTAACTGGTTCATATCAGAAGTGATCGTATTTAACTGTCCGTTCAGTCCGCTAAGGTCGCTCTCCAATCCCTGTTTTTCATTGGTCAGGCTGTCCACCTGATCTTTCGCATCTTCTTTCTGTTTCTTAAGGTCTGTGATCTGGTCTTTTGCCTTATCAATATCTTTCTGTGTCGTTCCTGCATGGACAGTTGCCGTAACAAGTATGCAGCCGGTCAGTATTCCTCCCAGGATTCTTCTCAAAAAATTGTGTCTCATGCTGTTCCTTTCGGCTGAACAGTAAGCTTTCTGCTACTGTTGTATTTTTCGTTCATTGTATTTCTTCTATTAATATGGTATTATAGCATGTAAAGCACAATATGAATATTAATTTTTTCACATACCATTATTGGGGGAATATTCAGGCATCTGATGGCTGGATATGGTATAAAAAGAGCCTGATAATCATCACAGGGGGAGGATTTACCTATGCAATTTGTAAAAACAGCGGATTTAAAACCCGGCATGAGACTTGCAAAACCAATCTACAATAAGATGGGTGTTCTTCTTTATGAAAGAGACACACTTTTAACCATGCAGGGTATTAACAGTATCGAAAACTTTGGTCTGATCGGTATTTTTATTCTTGAGCCGGCAGAGCCGGTACCGCCTCTTTCCAGAGAGGATCTTGAATTCGAACAGTTCCAGACTATATATGTTTTTAAATTAAAAGAAAATATGGATCGTCTGCAGGCCAATCAGGCACCTGTTTCGCTGAGCGATCTCGTCAGAGACATCCAGACACATTACGGCAGTCTTGATCACAAATTAAATTTTGCACAAAACCTGCGAAGTTCTGCAGATTTTGTTTACAAACATTCCATCAGTGTCGGCATTCTCTGTGCGATGATCACAAATCAGATGCATCTGCCTGCTGCAGAACAGACAGCCCTTATCACAGCTGCGCTTCTCTACGATTTTGGTTATCTGTATGTACCACAGACAGTGTTAGACAAAGGGGATGACCTTACAACAGCAGATAAGGATTTTATCCAGCTCAACTTAGAGCGCGGTTATGAAACACTCCGTCCGGACCGTGGTGATTATAAATTCCCGGTACATACGCTTGATATTATCCAGCAGATCATTTTTAAAAACAGCCGTACTTTAAAAGTCAAAGAACCGGCAGACAATATCCGTCTTCTCGTCGATATTTTAGCAGTAGCGGACGAATTTGACCATCTGACCGCAATGAACATTAACAAACCGCCAATTTCAGAAATTGCTGCCATGGGACGTCTGAAAAAGGATAAAGCCACCTACAATCCGCTCGTACTTTCCGCTTTAGCAGAATGTATCCATATTCTTCCGACCGGTGCATGTGTAGATCTTTCCGATGGCGAAAAAGCCCTTGTGCTTGCAGAGAATCCGGCTGATTTTCTTCATCCGATGGTACTGAAGTTTTCCACAAACATGATATACGATTTAAGTGACCCGGTGATCAACAAATCTTTAAAGATCACAGATATCATGAAAACCATGGACAACCGTATCGCATTGGATAAAGATTCTGTAAAGCATTTTGTTTCCGATGCCTACATCAAAGAAACGGCAGACCGTTTCCGCAAGGTCAAGCTTCAGATTGCACAGCACAATCAAAGTAAACTGGAACAAAAAGCGGCAAGCGCCTTAATGAGTAGTGCATCTGTGATCCCGCAGGATGCTTTGGGCACAGAAAAACCACTGGCCCAAAAGAAACCGCGCAAAAAAATGAAACTCCGTTAATCCGCGCGACTTTTTTCTATATGTTGGAGTGGATATTCCGGCGATATAAAAAACGACATGAAAGCAATTTCTTAACTGCTTTCATGTCGTTTTTTCATGTTGTCGCCAATATCCATATTCCGCAAAAGCAAAAACAGCACGCCTCCTTTTGGATTTGTGCTGTCTTTTCTATATTATAAGATTCAAAGAACTACAAGTTTAAAGAATTATAAATCCAAAGAACTACAAGTTCAAAGAATTATAAATTCAAAGAACTACAAGTTCTTTACGGTCGCAATATCCACCGGTGTCAGATCATCGGTCGCAGTCTCTAAGCTGCGTGCTAACGCATTTGCCGTATCCATTGCTGTGATACAGTAAACACCTGTCTCGATTGCATTTCTCCGGATCAGGAATCCGTCTCTGGTCTTATCACCATTTCCCTGTGTCGGTGTGTCGATGACAAGGTCGATCTTATGTCCTAAGATTAAGTCCATAACGTTCGGTGACTCCTGAGAGATCTTGTTGACACGAAGTGCATTGACGCCGTGCTCCTGTAAATATTTTGCGGTACTTCTGGTTGCGTAAATCTTGTAGCCAAGTGCCTCAAAACGTTTTGCAACACCGACTGCTTCCGGCTTATCTGCATCTTTGACGGTCATGATCATCTGTTTGTATTTCGGTAAAGTCACGCCTGCGCCGAGGAATGCTTTGTAGAGAGCCTCGTTGAAGGTCTTTGCAATACCAAGGCACTCACCGGTTGATTTCATCTCCGGTCCTAAGGAGATCTCAGCGCCACGCAGTTTCTCGAAGGAGAATACCGGCATCTTGATTGCAATGTAATCTGCGGTCGGTGCAAGTCCCGGCTCATAGCCAAGTCCGCGGATAGTATCACCGATAATTACTTTCGTTGCAAGGTCAACGATCGGAATACCGGTTACTTTGCTGATGTATGGCACGGTTCTCGAAGAACGCGGGTTTACCTCAATGACATATACCTGCTCGTCCATAGCGATGAACTGGATATTGATCAGTCCGATGACATGCAGTGCCTGCGCCAGACGTTTCGTATACTCAACGATTGTCTCTTTTACATGGTCACTGATCGTCGGTGCCGGGTATACGGAAATACTGTCTCCGGAGTGTACACCGGTACGTTCGATATGCTCCATGATACCAGGAATTAAGATATCGGTTCCGTCACATACAGCATCGACCTCGATTTCTTTTCCCTGTAAATATTTATCTACGAGGATCGGGTGATCCTGTGCGATACGATTGATGATGCCGATAAATTCCTCGATCTCATCATCGTTGAATGCGATCTTCATACCCTGTCCACCGAGTACATAGGAAGGTCTTACCAGTACCGGATAGCCGAGACGGTTTGCAACTTCTTTTGCCTCCTCTGCAGTAAATACAGTTCCACCTGCAGCTCTCGGAATTTGTGTTTTTTCCAGAATCTCATCGAAAAGCTCACGGTCCTCTGCCGCATCGACATCCTCTGCTTTTGTTCCAAGGATCTTAACACCCATCTTCATCAGGCTCTCGGTTAACTTGATCGCGGTCTGTCCACCAAACTGTACGACAGCACCATCCGGTTTTTCCAGTTTTACGATGCTCTCTACATCTTCCGGTGTTAAAGGTTCAAAATAAAGTTTGTCTGCGATATCAAAGTCAGTGGAAACGGTCTCCGGGTTGTTGTTGATGATGACGGTCTCCCATCCCTCTTTTGCAAATGCCCAGGTACAGTGTACGGAGCAGTAATCAAACTCGATACCTTGTCCGATACGGATCGGACCGGAACCAAGTACCAGTACCTTTTTCTTTGGATTGGTTTCGATGGCTTCGTTCTCGCTTCCGAATACGGAATAGTAGTACGGTGTGGATGCCTCAAACTCTGCGGCACAGGTATCTACCATCTTGAATGCTGCCACGATGCCATTTTCATAACGCATATCATGGATTTCTTTTTCGGTCTTTCCTGTCAGTTTTGCAATAACACTGTCCGGGAATTCGATACGTTTTGCTTCTTTTAATAACTCTACAGTCAAAGGCTCATTCTTTAACTGATTTTCCATCTCAACTAAGATGGCAAGTTTATCAATAAACCAGCGGTCAATCTTTGTGATCTCATGGATCTCATCATAACTTACGCCTCTGCGGAGTGCCTCTGCGATCACCCAGATACGGCGGTCATCCACTACATGCAGCTGCTCGTTTAACTCTTTATCAGAAAGTCCTGTAAAGTCGTAAGACATTAAACTGTCCACATGCTGCTCTAAGGAACGGATTGCTTTCATCAATGCACCCTCAAAGTTATTGCAGATACTCATAACCTCTCCGGTTGCCTTCATCTGTGTGGTCAGGGTTCTCTTTGCCGTGATGAATTTATCAAATGGAAGTCTCGGAATCTTTACAACACAATAGTCAAGCATCGGCTCGAAACTTGCGTAAGTTTTTCCGGTAATTGCATTTTTAATTTCGTCTAAAGTATAGCCCAATGCGATCTTTGCGGCAACTTTTGCAATCGGATATCCGGTTGCCTTGGATGCAAGTGCAGAAGAACGGGATACACGCGGGTTAACCTCGATGACACAGTACTCGAAGCTGTCCGGATTTAATGCGTACTGTACGTTACATCCTCCAGTGATATTTAACTCAGAAATAATATTTAATGCAGATGTACGGAGCATCTGATACTCTTTATCGCCAAGCGTCTGGGAAGGTGCGACAACGATGGAGTCACCGGTATGCACGCCGACCGGATCGATATTTTCCATGTTACATACGGTGATACAGTTGCCGTTCGCATCACGCATTACCTCGTACTCGATCTCTTTCCAG
>OKVF01002067.1_pt1 | contig 12523 bp, 6 predicted proteins | sample 1604831 | NCBI WGS metagenome assembly OKVF01 (sample SAMN01760980, study PRJEB22395) | human gut metagenome
CAACTGTGATGTCGTATCCGTCTTCACGAGGCATACCGTTTGTCTTTCCGCCAAGGCCGTCTACTACGTTACGAAGCTGACGGTCGTTCATGTCTACACATCTCTTCCATGTGATCTTACGTGGGTCAATGTTTAATGCGTTGCCCTGGAAGATGTGGTTGTCGATCATGGCTGCAAGTAAGTTGTTGGCTGCACCGATCGCATGGAAGTCGCCTGTGAAGTGAAGGTTGATATCTTCCATAGGAACTACCTGTGCATATCCGCCGCCTGCTGCACCACCTTTGACACCGAATACCGGTCCTAAGGATGGCTCACGAAGAGCTACCATAACATTTTTGCCAAGTTTCTGCATTGCATCTGCAAGACCTACAGTAGTAGTGGTTTTACCTTCACCTGCAGGAGTTGGGTTGATAGCTGTCATAAGGATCAGTTTTCCGTCCGGTTTATCTGTTTCTCTTAAAAGATTGTAGTCGATTTTGGCTTTGTATTTTCCGTACTGTTCCAGATATTTGTCATCAATACCTGCTTTCGCTGCAATCTCAGTGATTGGAAGCATTTCGCATTCCTGTGCGATTTCGATGTCTGATTTGAATCCCATAATGTTTTTCTCCTTTCGTCTCCGCATAACATGAAAAACTTATTATTCATTAAAGGAAGTGTCAGCCTGCCATCTGATTTATCAGATAAAAAAAGGCCAGTATCTGAAAGATTCAAATACTGCCCAGACGGTCGGCTTTCACAAACCTCCGACTCCCCGTGGTTTGCATTCCACTCTTTCCGTCAGTACTCGAAGGTTCCTTCAATTGATGAATACAATATAGCATTTTGAGAAAAAAATGTCAAGAAAATTATGCCAAAATGTCAAAAAAGTTAGTCAATCTGGATAAAATTTATGCAAATTCAATAATAAAGAATTGTGTAAAAACAGAATTAAAGAGGTTGTTGAAAGAGATTATCGTTTATGATGACTTGCAAATGTTAAAAAATAGACGAATAAAATTAAACGAAAATCAGACAGAGGAGTATTGGCTGGTGCAATGTAAAGCGTGTTACTGGGCACGGAGTGAACAGTAACCAATTTATAATGTTTTCATAAAAAATTTATGATTATATTAGTTGTCATCTGAAAGAATTATGGTAAAATAAGACCAATAATATGATTAACAACGGAGACTGTGAACATGGACAGAACAGAATTTTTGAATATCCTGAGAGACCAGCTTGCAGGAAACATGCAGGAGGGCAAGGCTGCTGCACATGTCAGATATTATGAAGATTATATACAATCTCAGGTACGCGGCGGACGGCCGGAGCAGGAAGTTCTGGAAGAACTGGGAGATCCGAGGCTGATAGCCAAGACGCTGATCGATACAGATGACGGAAGTGCGCAGGAAGATTACGGAGAGTATTCTTCTTATGGCGGAAGTTACGACAGCAGAGAAGAAACACCTGAGCAGCCGGAGAAACGATGGAAGAAAGTAATTGATCTTTCAACCTGGCAGGGCAGGGCAATCGTCATTGCCGGTGCTGTCATTGCGATTATTCTTATTGTACTGGTGATTGGAGCTGTGCTTCCTTTCTTTATTGTTCTTGCAATTATTCTTTATTTCCTTTCATGGCTTAAGAAACGCAGTAATCGATAATAGTCAAGCAGTTATTCGATTAAAATATGCAGTTGTCCGGGAAGGTTGAGGACAACTGATTTTCTGAAAATCTGCGCAAGGTTATATGGTTATAGACTTATAACAGGAAGCCTTGTGCAGAAGTCTTTCTATTTCCATTATTTTTATATATGAGAACAGCTTGTGTGTCAGTGGTGCATATTTAGTACTAGTTGTGTATATAAGCAGTGGTCGTTCTTGCTATTATTATAATTCTTATGTTTCAGACAGATAATGTCATTTCTGATAAATCATTCATTTTTCCTAAAATAATTCGCTAATCCTGCCAGGCGCAGGGAAAAATCCCACATTTATATTTATTTTTATCTGGAAAGGAGCTAGAAAATGAAACGTAACTTAAAACTGAAAGAACGTCTGGAAGCTTTGCTGTTTGCAGTTCTGTTTGCCATGCAGGCAATTTTAGGGCTTTTGCCGTCAGATACGGTGCAGGCAGCCGTAACAGCCATCGAAATATGGAAAGCAGATCAGATGGTGGATTATGAATACCGATTTAATATGAAATATCAGCCGGGAATTACTACTTATGAAACATTTGGATGTGATAATAAGGACAGTGATGCTTTTTCTGATCATGGAAGAAGTGGGAGAGATACAGAATCTGTGCGTGTATCAGCAGATTACAAACCGGGAAGTGCCGGGATTCGTTACAATAATGTTGGTAAAGACGGCGAGGGAAATATTGTAGATGTGCGTCTTACGCTTATGGGAGTTGAGAATGCGGAGAGGCGTTATGATATCCGTACACCTATATCAAAAACAGAGAACAATGGAGGCTTAAGTTTCGGCTGGGAGAATAATGAGTCATATCCTATTGTTGGATTTTCAAAGAACAGTATCGGCATTTTTATTTACTCTGTAGGATCTGCGAAAATTAATTTTCAGTTTCTGAAACATGGAACGGAAGAGGTACTTTCAATTCACGGACATGGAACAATCCGGGACATAGATGCAGCACAGGCGGTAGAAATTCCTTCGGACAGTAATCTGGATCATGCATATGTTCTGGCAGACAATGATTTTCTTAAAGTCAATGGAACCTATGTCGGTTCACAGAATATTGCCATAGAACCTGATGATGAAAAAGGTTGGATGAACATGTTGTATGATACGGACAATTTCAATCTTGTATTTTCCCATCAGGAGAAACTGGATATGTGGGATGCCAGCCGGGAAGCCGGTATTGCCAAGGCAGGTTCCCAGGAAAAATGGGCGAAGTCATTGATCAATAAGTATGTGGATGCTTCAGGAAATTCTTATTGCTCGAATTTTAAAGGGCAGAAGGTATGTAAAGGTTTTGCATATTTTGATTTTACCTCGTATTGCTTTGGGGATATTGAGATGAAGAAAGCTCCTGAGAAAAGAGTGGGAAAGACTGACAGTACGTGGGAACAGGCTGTGGAGGCAGCAAAGGATCAGCCTTTTACAGTCAGACAGGGAAAAGAGTTCCAGTATATGATTCAGGCAGAAGTAACCCCCAACAAACTCCAGTCATTTGTTGTTCAGGATACACTGGAAGAGTGTTTGAGAATGGAAGATGCTTCAAAGGTAAGTATTATAAATGATGTAGGACAAAATGTGACAGATCAGTTTGAAATTTCCGTTGAGGGGCAGAATGTAACCTGTAGTGCAAAAACAGAAAGTCTTCAGGATGAGGCTTTCACAGATAATCAGACATATACATTTATTCTGAAAGTACAGCTGAGACCGGAATCAGAAATTAATATTTCGAAATATATTGCAGACGACGGGTATACGATTTTAATTCCAAACCATGCTACGATGAGTTATGAACGTATGAGTGGAAAAGGCGATACAATGGATACAGATACAGTATGGATAAAAAGCGTGATTTCACCGGAGCTGGAAGTAACGAAGAACGTATCTGCATATGAATGGAAAGTTGGAGACACTGTAGATTATGAGGTTACAGTGTCTCAGACAAAACAGGATGTGCGGGCGGTGAATGTAGTAATTACTGATAAGGTACCGGCCTGCCTGGAGCTTTTGGAAGGACAATATACAGTAGAGACAAGTGAAGGTGCTGCAAACTGTACGCTGAGCAGACTGGGAGATAATGGATGGAAAGCAGAATGCCCGTCTCTGAGATATGGAGAGACGATTACGATCAGGTTTAAATGTCAGGCGTTGGAAACTTCAAATGGAATGGAGTGGGAGAATATTGTTTCTGCTACGGCTGATAACCTGATCGATCCAGATACGGGAGAACAGGAAACACGCAAAGATATGGCGGAAGTATGGCCAAACAGTCCAAGACTTGAGATCAACAAAACAGCAGATAAATATGAGTGGCAGACAGGGGAGCAGGTTGCTTACAGAATCGTAGTAAATAATGTGGCTGCAGGAACAATTGCAAAAGATATAAATATAACAGATATCAGTTTGCCTCAGGGACTGATACTGGCAGAAGGCGCTGATAGTGTGGAAGTATTAGGGGCACAGCAGAAGATAAATTATCCTGTACCGGATAAAAAAACAGGACAGGCATATGAAACAAGGCAGGTAGAAACCAGACTGGATACGGATCAGAATGGATTTGCTTTTTATTGTTCTTATCTGCCATACAGCACACCTGTGACAATTATTTTCCGGTGTATTGCACAGGATGAAGCTGATGGACATGAAAGTGTGAATGCAGCAACTGTGAAAGCTTCCAATGCGGAAGAAAAAATAGATGATGCAGAGGTTTATGTAAATACAGGGGAGTTTTGGATAGAGAAGACTGCAGATCATTATGAATGGCAGGTAGGAGAGCAGGTACAGTACAATGTAGTGGTAGAAAATAAAAAAGAGGGTACCATAGCAAGAAATGTAACAATCTGGGATACGCAGATGCCTGCAGGACTTGCACTGGCATCCGCTGACAGTGTATCTGTTACCGGAATTCCGCAGAGTATTGTGCAGCCTGTGGCGGGGACTGAAGATGTCCCAAGTCAGTTAAATCCGGAATTTTATAATGAAACAGCGGAAAAACCAGTCAGCTATGAATTTCTTCAGGAAGGGGCTGGATGGCGGCTGAATATTTCGGATCTTCCGGCTGGAGTTCCGGTTACGATTTCTTTCCTTTGTACAGTTGCTGAAGAAGCGAATGGTATGGAGAGCATTAACATTGCCAATGTACAGGCACAGAATGCGGCTGCAACACAGGACGATGCGGAAGTATATGTAAATACAGCTGTTCTTTCTATTGATAAAAGTTTCCAGAATCCATATCTGGCAGCAGGTGACGGCCGTGTGGAAAATGAGTTCCGTGTTGGAGAACAGGTAAATTATCAGGTAACAGTAAATAATCTTCAGAAAGGATCCATTGCCAGAAATCTGGTAATCAGTGATCTTTCTCTGCCGGAGGGACTGACTTTGGATGGAGATGAGGGAGCTGTTACAGTCAGCGGTGTACCGACAGTGATTCAGAACCCGGTAGCAGGTACGAACGATGCAGGGAATGAGCTGAATCCGGAGAACTATAGTGAAACTGTAGAAAAACCAGTCAGTTGTCAGATATCACGCCAGGGAACAGGATGGGTCGTGACAATTTCTGATCTGCCATATCAGATGCCTGTTACAGTTGATTTCCACTGTACAGCGCAGGAAAGTGTAAATGGTCTGGAGGTTGTAAATACTGCTCAGGCATACGCAGATAACGCACAGACTGTTAAAGATACATCTAAGGTGTGGATAAATTCTCCGATTCTTAAGATAGAAAAAAATGCAGATAAGCCATTCTATAAATATGGAGATATTATTACATATCGTATTGTTTTGACGCAGGAACAGACAGGCTGTGTGGCACGTGATGTTACAGTAAATGATGTGATCGACACACAGGGAGTACGTCTTCTGAAGGAATCCGTGATCCTTATGGATGAGAATGGAGATGTGACGGATGCAGAGGTACAGATTAATGATGATAATACATTTGTTATAAATACCGGGAAATCATTGATTAAGGAAAACAGATACAGTATTTGTGACAATGACAGAGGCGGAATATTTGAACAGATAATGTACAATCCTCTGGATTGTCAGGCTCAGAAGAGCATGATCGTAGAATATCAGGCGGCAGTGATTGATGAAGCGTTGGCAGGACAGAAAGTACATAACACTGCAGTAGTAAACAGCAGAGAAAACATACCTGCAGCAGACGAAGAGGAAGTTGAGGTATATAGTCCGATTCTGGAAATTATCAAAGAATCAGATAAGAAAGAATATGTATCCGGTGAAAAGGGATATTATAAGCTGACAGTAAGACAATTACGAAAAGATGTCACAGACAGCAATATTGTAATTGAAGATACATTTGAAACTAAAGGGGTAACTCTTGTAGAAGACAGTATTCTTGTAAAGAAAAATGGTGCAGAACTGAAAGATATTAAAACAAAAATTTCAGAAAACGGATTTAAGATAGAAACAAAAACAACACTTTCTGACATGGACAAAATTGAAGTATACTATGAAGTTGTGTTTAAAACAGAGAGTACAGAACCGGAAAAGGTTGTAAATACGGCTAAAGCAAAAGGTGATATTTCACCAGAAACACTGGCACAGAACGAGGTATATGTAAAAGCAGCGCCCAAACCGACAATTCCAGGTAGCTGTCCGAAAATGACACCTGTACCGACGAAAACACCGGTGCCATCGTACAGCAATGGAAACAGCGGAAGCGGAAACAGTAGTTACGGAAGCTCTGGAGGATATTCTTCAGGATATGGAAGTTACCAGAACAGTTCTGTGGCAGGAAGTTTAAAGACGGGAGATACCAGACCGTTTAAGGCAATAACTGCTGTCGGAATTCTTGGACTTGGACTGCTGACAGGAGGATTGTTGATCTACAGAAAATCTGCAGCGGGCAGAAAAGATAAAAAAGGTATATTACGAAAATGAAAAAACTTAGGACGTTTGCAGTAAGTATGATAGTGGCAGCGCTGGGGCTTCTGATATATTGCGGTGGCTTTTATATAAGAAGTTATAAACAGAATCTTGTGGTTAAACAAGGGTATGAAGAAATTGCGGATATAGCTGAGATATCAGATGGACAAAAAGAGAAAAGCAGATTCCAAAAGAAAAAAACCAAACAGAAAAGAAACACTAATAACAGGGCAGATAAGATCAGGGAATCCTTCGGGATTTCCTGGGAAAAATTAAGAAAGATTAATTCTCAGGTGGTTGCCTGGATTACCATTCCTGGAGCTGATATTTCTTATCCTGTTGTACAGGGGTCAAATGATGAATATTATCTGAAACATAATTTTAAAAAAGAGGCGGACTTGTTTGGCTGTATTTTTCTTGAACATAATAATAAGAAAGATTTGACAGGTTCACACAGTATTATCTATGGTCATAATATGGAAGGAAATATGATGTTTGCCAATCTGAACCGTTATGAACAGCCGGAGTTCCTGAAGTCATGTCCTGATATAGAAATCCTGACACCGGAAAGAAAATTTCTGTACAAAATTTTTTCTGTAGAACAGGCATCTTCACAGAGTGCGGCATATGAGTATGGATATGAGTTGTCAAGTTCTGCATACAAGCAGCAATTGATAAAATTGAAGAATAATTCTATGTATGATACAGGGATAGAACCCAAAGAAACAGAGCCAATTGTAACATTGATCACCTGCAATTCAAGGTTGGATAAAGAAATCCGTATGGCAGTACATGGAAGCTGTTATGAGATAACAGATGCAGCCTGACAATGGAAGAGACAGGTAAATATTTGTAATCTGCTTTGGTACTTTGATTATATCCAGATGACTGTTTTGAAATTTATCGGGAGGATTTGTAAGACAAAAGAAAAACACCTGGTATTTGGAATGAATATTTAGAAAAAAGTAATGAAAACACCGGCAATATTTTGTATAATTTATGCATAAAAAACAACTTGTTCGTATGTGCGTACAAGTTGTATTCTAAATACAGGAGGGAAGAAGACATGACAGATAATGGAAAGCCTAAATATTTCTCACTTATGGAACAGCTCAGAAATGATATTGTATCAGGAGCTATCCGACCAGGAGAAAAGCTTCCTTCGGAAAATGAACTCTCACAGAAATATTCCCTGAGCAGGCATACTGTTCGCAAAGCACTGGGAATTCTGGAACAGGATGGATATGTGGAGGCATTTCACGGAAAAGGTACTTTTTGTTCAGAAAATATGCGCCACATAAAAAAATCAAAGAATATCGCGGTAGTTACTACGTATATTTCTGATTATATTTTTCCGAGACTGATACAGGGAATGGACAATGTTCTATCAGAAAGTGGTTACAGTATCATTCTTAAAAACACAGCAAACAGCAGACAGAAAGAGGCAAGATGTCTGGAAGAGCTTCTGAAAAAGGATATTGACGGACTGATCATTGAGCCAAGTAAAAGTGAGATGGTCTGCAGACATCGAAATCTGTATGAGAATCTGGACAAGTTTGAGATACCGTACGTGTTCATTCAGGGAATTTATTCAGAGATGAGAGATAAGCCGCACATTCTTATGGATGATACGCAAGGTGGTTATCTGGTGACAAAATATCTGCTGGAACTGGGACATAAGAAGATTAAAGGATTTTTTAAAGCGGATGATATGCAGGGCCTGAAACGTCATAAAGGTTATGTTCAGGCATTGCAGGAAGCGGGAATTTCCTATGATCCGGATGATGTGGTCTGGTTTCATACAGAAGACAGGAAAGTAAAGCCTGCGCTGATGGCAAAAGAGATGGTGCAGAGTGGACAGCTTCCGGATGGAATTGTCTGCTACAATGACCAGATCGCTGTTCAGGTTATGGAAGAACTGGAGAAATTGGGACTCAGGATTCCGGAAGATATTTCCATTACAGGTTATGACAATTCTCTCTATGCACAGAGAGGAAACGGGATCACGACCATTGCCCATCCCCAGGAAAAGTTGGGAGAAATGGCAGCAGAACTGATTCTGGAAAAAATCAATGGGGTTCCGGAAGAAGAAAGTAAGGTTGAAAGAATGATCCATCCGGAACTTATTGTCAGAGGTTCTTGCAGAAAAGCAAAGTAAAAAAGATAAGTCAGATAGATAACAGGAACCGAAATTACAGCAGTTATAAGAACAGATCAACAAGTAAATGTACAGGTCAGGTGTCAATGTTTGCATTGCAGAGAGAAGATACAATGATCTGAAAAATAAATAAAAATCCAGGGAGGAATTTTATCATGAAAACAGGAAGAAACTATAAGTTTTGGTTTTGCACAGGTTCACAGGATCTTTACGGAGATGAGTGCTTAAGAAAAGTTGCAGAGCATTCTAAAATTATTGTAGAAGAATTAAATAAGAGCGGTGTTCTTCCATTCGAACTTGTATGGAAACCAACACTGATCACAAACGAACTGATCCGTAAAACATTTAATGAAGCAAATGCAGATGAGGACTGCGCAGGTGTTATCACATGGATGCATACTTTCTCACCGGCAAAATCTTGGATTCTTGGTCTGAAAGAATACAGAAAACCACTTTGCCATCTGCATACACAGTTTAATGAAGAAATTCCTTATGATACCATTGATATGGACTTCATGAATGAGAACCAGTCTGCACACGGCGGACGTGAGTATGGTCACATTGTTTCCAGAATGGGAATCGAAAGAAAAGTTATCGTTGGTCACTGGGCAGACAAAGAAGTTCAGGAAAGACTCGCTTCCTGGATGCGTACAGCAGTTGGTATCATGGAAAGCAGCCACATCCGTATATGCCGTGTAGCTGACAACATGAGAAACGTAGCTGTTACAGAAGGTGATAAAGTAGAAGCACAGATCAAATTCGGATGGGAAGTTGATGCTTATCCTGTAAATGAGATCGCTGATTATGTAAAAGATGTAGCTAAAGGCGATGTTGATGCATTAGTTGATGAATATTACAGCAAATATGATATCATTCTTGAAGGAAGAGATCCGGAAGAATTCAAACGTCACGTAGCAGTTCAGGCTCAGATTGAAATTGGATTTGAGAAATTCCTGGAAGAGAAAAACTATCAGGCAATCGTTACACACTTTGGGGATCTTGGAGCATTACAGCAGCTTCCTGGACTTGCTATCCAGAGACTTATGGAAAAAGGTTATGGATTTGGTGCAGAAGGTGACTGGAAGACAGCTGCAATGGTTCGTCTGATGAAAGTCATGACAGCAGGAATGAAAGACGCAAAAGGAACTTCCATGATGGAAGACTATACATATAATCTGGTACCTGGAAAAGAAGGAATCCTTCAGTCTCATATGCTTGAGGTTTGCCCGTCTGTTGCAGATGGCAAGATCGGCATCAAAGTTTGCCCGCTTTCCATGGGTGACAGAGAAGATCCTGCAAGACTTGTATTTACAAGCAAGACAGGTCCGGCTATCGCAACATCCCTGATCGACCTTGGCGATCGTTTCCGTCTGATCATCAACGATGTAGAGTGTAAGAAAGTTGAAAAACCAATGCCGAAACTTCCTGTAGGAAGTGCATTCTGGACACCGCAGCCTAACCTTAAGACAGGTGCAGAAGCATGGATCCTTGCCGGCGGCGCTCATCATACAGCATTCACTTATGACCTGACAGCTGAGCAGATGGGTGACTGGGCAGCAGCAATGGGAATTGAAGCTGTTTATATTGACAAAGATACAAATATTCGTGATTTCAAAAACGAACTGAGATGGAATGAACTTGCGTTCAGAAAATAATAACTGGATAAACTAATACAGAGGCTGCCATATCGGGCTAAGACGAATTCATAAAACTGCCTGAAATGGCAGCCCTAAAAATGTAAAAAAAGTGCATCAAAACAGTAAAAAAAATCTATAGTAAAACACTAAGAGAAATGCGATAATAAAATTAGTTGTTACTGTTTGTCGGTTACTATTTTGTGGGACATTTTAACATAGTTACTGAGAAAAAAGTGAGCTGTAACTATTAGTCAGACAGAGTAAGCGGATATTGAATAAAGTACGACAAACAGTAATTAATCACAGAAAACAGGGAGGTACATAAAATGGGAGCAGCAGAAGCAAAAGCAGCAATTCTTGCAAACAAAACAGCGCTTGGTATCGAATTTGGTTCAACCAGAATCAAAGCAGTACTTGTAGATGACAAAAATCAGCCGATTGCTTCAGGCGCACATGAGTGGGAAAACCGCTATGAAAATGGTGTCTGGACATACAGCCTGGAAGATATCTGGACAGGTATCCAGGATTGCTATCAGGATATGGCGAAAGATGTAAAGGCAAAATATGATGTAGAACTGGAATCCGTAGGTGCATTTGGAGTCAGTGCTATGATGCATGGTTATATGCCATTTAACAAAGAAGGAGAACTTCTCGTACCATTCCGTACATGGAGAAATAATATTACAGGCGAAGCAAGCGAAAAACTGATGGAACTGTTTAACTATAATATTCCACAGAGATGGAGTATTGCTCATCTGTATCAGGCAATTCTTAACGGGGAAGAACATGTAAAAGATATTGATTATATTACAACTCTGGAAGCATATGTTCACTGGAAACTGACAGGTAAAAGAGTTCTGGGAATCGGCGATGCAGCAGGTATGTTCCCGATTGATACAACAAAAGCAGACTACAACCAGGAAATGGTTGATAAATTTGATGAGCTGGTAGCTCCTTATGGATTTTCATGGAAACTTCGTGACATTATGCCAAAAGCACTTGTTGCAGGTGAGGATGCAGGTGTTCTTACAGAGGAAGGTGCGAAGCTTCTCGATGTAACAGGCAAACTGAAAGCAGGAATCCCGATGTGTCCTCCGGAAGGTGACGCAGGAACCGGCATGGTTGCTACAAACAGTGTTGCAGTTCGTACTGGTAATGTTTCAGCAGGAACTTCTGTATTTGCAATGATCGTTCTGGAAAAAGAACTTTCCAGACCATATAAAGAAATCGATATGGTTACTACTCCGTCAGGCCATTTGGTGGCTATGGCTCATTCCAACAACTGTACTTCTGATCTGAATGCATGGGTAAATGTATTCAAAGAATTTGCAGAAGCTATGGGTATGGAAGTGGATATGAATAAATTATTCGGAACTCTTTACAATAAAGCACTGGAAGGTGATCCTGACTGTGGCGGACTTCTTTCTTACTGCTACTTCTCAGGCGAGCATATGACAGGATTCGAAGAAGGACGTCCATTGTTTGTTCGTTCCCCGGAGAGTAAATTCAATCTTGCAAACTTTATGAGAACAAATCTGTACACATGCCTTGGCGCTATGAGAGTAGGTCTGAACCTTCTGTTTGAGAAAGAAAATGTAAAGGTAGACCGTCTCCTTGGACATGGCGGATTATTCAAGACTAAAGGCGTTGGACAGCAGATTCTTGCAGACGCAGTAAACGCACCGGTATCTGTAATGGCTACTGCAGGTGAAGGCGGAGCGTGGGGTATTGCACTTCTTGCTTCATATCTTGTAAACAAAGAAGAAGGAGAAACTCTGGAAGCATTCCTGGACAATAAAGTATTTGCAGATCAGGAAAGCAGCACACTGGATCCGAAGCCGGAAGGAGTTGCAGGTTTCAATGCGTTTATGGACAGTTATATGAAGGGCCTTTCTATCGAAAGAGCTGCAGTAGAGTCCAAAATCTGGTAATCTGGCCGGAGCAGGAAGTGATGCAGAAGTTTTCTTCTGTTTAAAAATAATACAAAAATACAGCAGTATTGCATGACTTGAGGTCTTGCAATGCTGCTTTTTTATGTAGTAAGTTCTCTGGACGGATTCTTTTTTGTAAAAAGAAAGCCCCGCCAGGGGAGCTGACGGGACTTTCGAGGGGAGTATAAATAATTAAATAAGGGGTTTATGTAAAAAAAATTTTTGAAGGGT
>OKVF01002072.1_pt1 | contig 12478 bp, 9 predicted proteins | sample 1604831 | NCBI WGS metagenome assembly OKVF01 (sample SAMN01760980, study PRJEB22395) | human gut metagenome
ATGAAAATCGGAAATGATATTTATTATGTAGGTGTAAATGATCATCAGGTAGATCTGTTTGAAGGCCAGTATGTAGTGCCAAACGGTATGTCCTATAACTCATATGTGATCATGGATGAAAAGATTGCAGTTATGGATACCGTAGATGCTAATTTCAAAGATGAATGGCTTGAAAATGTAGCCAAAGTCCTGGACGGTGCGAAACCGGATTATCTGGTAGTACAGCATATGGAGCCGGATCATGCCGCAAATATCGAGAACTTCATGAAAGCATATCCTGACACAACCGTAGTTGCAAATACCAAGACCTTCACTATGATGGGAAATTTCTTCAGAAACCTGAATCTGGACGGAAAGAAACTGGTGGTTGCAAACGGTGACAGCCTGACACTTGGAAAACATGTGCTGACTTTCGTATTTGCACCAATGGTTCACTGGCCGGAGGTTATGGTTACATATGACAGTACTGATAAGGTTCTGTTCTCAGCAGACGGTTTCGGTAAATTCGGAGCACTTGACGTAGAAGAAGACTGGGACTGCGAAGCACGCCGCTATTACATAGGAATTGTTGGAAAGTACGGTGCACAGGTTCAGAAACTTCTGAAAGCAGCAGCAACTCTGGATATCCAGACCATCTGTCCACTCCACGGTCCGATCCTCACAGAGAACCTTGGACATTACCTTGAGAAATATGATATCTGGTCCTCCTACAAAGTAGAGAGCGAAGGTGTTGTGATCGCCTATACATCTGTATATGGAAACACAAAGAAAGCAGTAGAACTTCTGGCACAGAAACTGGAAGAAAAAGGTTGCCCGAAAGTAACTGTATTTGACCTTGCAAGAGATGACATGGCAGAAGCAGTGGAAGATGCTTTCCGTTACGGCAAACTGGTACTTGCCACAATTACATACAACGGAGATATTTTCCCGTTTATGCGTACCTACATTGAGAACCTTACAGAACGCAGCTACCAGAACCGTACCATCGGTCTCATCGAAAACGGAAGCTGGGCACCTGCAGCAGCAAGAATCATGCAGGGAATGTTCGAAAAGAGCAAAAACATTACATGGCTTGAAAATAATGTAAAGATCACTTCTTCCTTAAGCGAAGCAAACGAAGCAGAGATTGAGGCCATGGCAGAGGAACTCTGCAAATAATTGATAATTGTAAACAGCAGGATCGAAAGATTCTGCTGTTTTTCAGAATAAGATAAACCCGGTTACTGAGAACGGAGTGCACAAGTAACTAAACCCGTAAGAGAAAGGCAGGAACAAAACATGACAGTAGCAGAAGTTATAAAGAAAATGGTAGAGTATTCCAAGGGAGATCTTCATGACATCAACCATTTCATGAAAGTATACGCATATGCAAAAACAATCGCAGAAGGCGAAAATCTGTCACCGGAGCAGCAGAAGCTGGTGGAGGTGACTGCGGTTGTCCACGACATTGCCTGCCCTCTCTGCAGAGTAAAATACGGAAATGCCAACGGCAAACATCAGGAGGAAGAAAGTGCGGCACTGCTAGAGGAATTTTTCGCAGATTCAGATCTGCCGAAAGAATTTGTAGATCGTGTTTCTTATATTGTAAGTCATCATCATACAATAACCGGAATCGATGGTATTGATTATCAGATTATGATAGAGGCAGATTATCTGGTAAATGCAGATGAGAGTAATTTTTCCGGAAATAATGTGAGAAACATGCTGGAAAAAGTATTCAAAACAGAGACAGGAAAATTCCTGCTCCAGTCTATGTATCAGAAGAGATTGAATGCTGAAGAATAAAAGGAAAACATTAAGAAAGATTATGAGTGATAAAAACCGGTGCAGAAATGTGCCGTTTTTTTTTGTGGGAAAATTCAGGGCTTATAATTTGTTTGTATTACAATTATATGCGGATGAGAGGTTATAATAAATATAAAAAATCTCACACCTGAAAATTTAGTTAAAAGATATGAAACTTTTCTTTATATTTCCCCATCTAATAAGTGTAAAACAAAACAACAAAGCTTCATTCGAATGAAACATATTTGTAAAAACATAAGAGCTACTGGACATGAAGTAAACAGTAACACATAAAACTTTAAGCAAGGAGGATCAGCATTTGATACAGTTGGTAAAACGCTCCATCTCAGGAGATGCGGATGCATTTCTGGAACTGATGGAAAAGAATTCTCTGGCAATGTACAAGGTGGCGCGGGGAATCCTTGATAATGATGAGGATGCCGCAGATGCCATGCAGGATACCATACTTACCTGCTTTGAAAAAATACATACACTGAAGAATCCGGAATATTTCAAAACCTGGATGATCCGGATCCTGATCAATGAATGCAATAAAATCCACAGACACTACAAAAATTTCAGCAGAGCCGAAGAACTTCCGGAAGTCCCTGGACAGGATATGTCCATTGAGGAATTTGAGTTCAAGGAAATGCTTGGAATGCTGGACGAATCCTACAGGATCATACTGGTTCTGTATTATGTAGAGGGATTTCGGATCGCAGACATTGCTTCTATATTAAATATGAATGAAAACACAGTAAAAACCAGACTGGTCAGAGCCCGGGTGCAGCTAAAGCAGGAATATACTTCAGCAGAAGATAATATTCAGAAGAAGAGACTGCAGCAGAAAAAAAAGAAAAGCAGAGAATTCACAGGTATAGCAGAAGGTTTGCAGAATATCAGAATGAAAATCTGAGAACAGGATCAGTAACAGCAGGAAGCATAACAGTAAGTGCAAGAAAGGGATGAAGTGATCATGGCGAAGAAGTTGGATTTTGATAAAGAAAAGAATAACAGAAATGATAATGCGATAGAGGAAATCATGCAGGCAGATTTTCCATTGCCAAAGCAGGCAGAAGATGCAAAAAACGAAGCATTTGCCAGAATCAGGGAAATGGCAGCAGCTTCTGAAAATGTGGAAAATGCAGAGAATATTGTGCAAAGATTGCCAGAGAAATCAACAGAAAAATCAACAGGAAGTTCCGGAAAGAAATCCACAGGAACAGTAAAATCGCATAAGAAATTCAAAACAGTGTACAAAACAGCTTTGGGACTGACCGCAGCGGCAGCTGTGTTTTCCGCAGTGTGTATCACAAATCCTGCATTTGCAGAGAACATTCCTATGGTCGGAAATGTGTTTAAGCAGCTCGGCAATTCCCTGGGATTTTATGGTGATTATTCGAAATATGCAAAACAGTTGACAGATTCTGCAGAAGATACAGAGTTGGCAGATACTGATGAAAGTCAGGAGGACGGAGGTAATCCTCAAAATGCACAGTCTGAGGATCAGAATACAACAGAAAATAACAATGCAGATAAAACGAAAGACAATGAATCATACAGTAAAACAGTAGATGGAACAACTGTCACGCTTTCAGAAGTATACTGTAATGAAATGGCTCTGTACCTGTCCATGACAATCCATACAGAGGATAAATTCCCGGATACATTCATTACATCTGATGGAAAACCCAATATTAAGCTCAGCGAAAATTCTACAGTGAAATATGATTACATGGATGGAAAAAGTAATCTGTTCAATGCTTATCTGGATGGAAAAATGCTGGATGATAACACCTATGCAGGAGTTTTGCGTATTCCTGTAGAAGATATGACAGTGGATGAGGCAGGATGGACAAAATTTTATGAGGTGCGTAACGCATTTTTCAAAGAAAAAGGGATTGATGTAGATTCTGAGGACTTTAGTTTTGATAAGCTAGCCCAGGCACTGGGAATGGATGAATACAGTGATGAGAAGCTTCCTCAGGTGGGAGGTCCGGCAATCAGTGATTATGTCAAAGACATCAAAGTACCTGACCTGTTTGCCATGGAACTGGATCTGAAAGATATTGTGGGCACTCTTCCGGAGGATCAGGATACCACTCCGGATATCCCTCAGGATCTGCGGGACGAATATAATCAGAAAATGTCAGAGCATGGAATCAGCACAGACGATGCAGATTATGAGAGCCTGACAGAAGAGCAGAAGGATCTGGAACATCAGTTTTTCACTGAGATGTGGAATGAGTATTTTGAACGATATCCTGAGGCAAAGGAAGGTAATAACAGATATAACTCATGGACACTAAAAGGTGACTGGAAGTTCAGCGTAGATGTAGAGAAAAATACTTCCGATACGGTTAAAAAGGATGTAAATGTGGTAGATGAAAATGGAGATGGCGTTCTCTCCATTACGAAAACACCATTTGAGATCACTATGAAAATGCAGGATCCGGAAACAAAATATGTTGCTGTTATGCTGGATGCCAATGGAGATATCATGCCATATGGCGGAGTGGCAAACAGTAATGCGGACACATATGCAATACAGGACAGGGATGTTTCCACAGTATATATCTATCTTTGCGATTACTATGAGTATATGGACGAACTGAAAGGCTACTATTGGTCTGATAACTATGAAGAGAAAGCAAAGACCAGGACCTTCAAACAGCTTCTGGATGAACGGGCAGTTGCCGGCACAGAAGTACATTTTGATACAGATAAATAATGATATAAAGAGTCTTTTTGATACTGACATCAAATGATAAAGTACAATAACTGAAACAGCATCTTCACAATTTTCTGCAGAAAGATGCTGTTTTAGTTATTTTGATAAAAAAAGGTCAGAAAAACAGTAGAATCTGAGCCGAGTTAATGTTACAATGTAGGCGTCTCAAAAAAAGAGTGCAGAAGGGAGCCAAAACAAAATGGACTACGCAAAAGAATCTTTAAAAATGCATTATGACTTAAAAGGTAAAATTGAGGTTGTATCAAGAGCCAAAGTAGATTCCAAAGATGCTTTAAGTCTTGCTTACACACCGGGTGTTGCTCAGCCTTGTCTGGAGATCCAGAAGGATGTAAACAAGAGTTATGATCTGACAAGACGCTGGAATACAGTTGCTGTTGTAACAGACGGAACCGCGGTACTTGGACTGGGAGATATCGGACCGGAAGCTGGTATGCCTGTTATGGAAGGTAAATGTGTACTCTTTAAAGAATTTGGCGGTGTAGATGCGATTCCGCTCTGCGTCCGCAGTAAAGATGTTGATGAGATCGTTAAGACAGTAAGCCTCCTGGCAGGATCCTTTGGAGGAATCAATCTTGAGGATATTTCCGCACCAAGATGCTTTGAAATCGAAAAGAAACTGAAAGAATGCTGTGATATTCCGATCTTCCATGACGATCAGCACGGAACAGCAGTGATCACACTTGCAGGTGTTATCAATGCGCTGAAACTGGTTGGCAAGAAGCTTGATGAAGTGAAGATCGTTACTTCCGGAGCAGGTGCTGCAGGTATCGCTATCATCAAACTGTTAATGTCCATGGGACTTAAAAACGTAATCATGACAGACAGAAAGGGTGCAATCTACGAAGGCAGAGAAGGATTAAACCCGATTAAAGAAGAGATGGCTAAGATCACAAACTTCAACAAAGAGAAAGGTACTCTTGCAGAAGTGATCAAAGGCGCAGACATCTTCATCGGTGTATCCGCACCTGGAACACTGACACAGGATATGGTCCGCACAATGGCAAAAGATCCTATCATCTTTGCATGTGCAAACCCGGTACCTGAAATCTTCCCTGACGAAGCAAAAGCAGCAGGCGCAGCAGTGGTATCCACAGGACGTTCTGATTACCCGAACCAGGTAAACAACGTACTCTGCTTCCCGGGACTTTTCCGTGGTGTACTGGACGCAAGAGCATCAGATGTTAACGATGAAATGAAAGTTGCAGCAGCATATGCAATCGCAGGTCTGGTAAGTGACGAAGAATTAACAGCGGAATATATTCTTCCGGCAGCATTTGACCCACGCGTAAAAGACGCTGTAGCTAAAGCTGTAGCAGAAGCAGCAAGAAAATCAGGCGTAGCAAGGATTTAAGCAAATAGAATAATGAAGCCCTCTGTTTTCATGTGAGCAGCATGCAGACGGAGGGCTTTTTGCATAATATTCAATCTGACCTCTAAAAAATTTAAAAAATTGGTCATTGAAATAATGACACATTTCGCGTATGATAACTTCAACATATTGATGCGTCAATATATAAAAATCTGATAGTGAGAATCAAACAGGCAATCTGGCTTATTGATATGAGCTTTCTATCAGATCATATGAGAGGGGACAGTTATTATGAATACTCAGAACAGCACAATTACAAAACTTGCAGAGACAGCTCTTATGGCTGCGTTATGCTATGTATCTTTTACATTCCTGCAGATTAAGATCCCTGTACCGGGCGGTGATGCAACATCCATCCATATCGGAAATGCATTCTGCGTACTGGCAGCACTTCTGATCGGCGGTGTATACGGCGGATTATCCGGTGCCATCGGAATGGGAATCGCAGACCTGATGGATCCTGTATATATCACAGGCGCACCAAAGACATTTGTACTGAAATTCTGTATTGGCCTGATCACAGGTCTGGTAGCACATAAGATTGCAAAGATTAATGAAAGTACAGATAAGAAATATGTTTTCAAATGGAGTGTGATTGCTTCTGTAGCAGGTCTTGCATTTAATGTTGTGGCAGATCCGATCGTAGGATATTTCTACAAACAGTATATTCTCGGACAGCCTCAGGAACTGGCACAGGCACTTGCAAAAATGAGTGCTGTAGCGACATTATTCAATGCAGTTGTTTCTGTGATCCTGGTAGCAGTGATCTACAATGCAGTACGTCCGGTACTGATCAAAAGTCATCTGCTTACAGTTACCGGTAAGAAAAAAGAACAGGCAGCATAAACGGATACAAAATGAATAAGACATAATAAAACAGCATTTCGGGTGCAGAATCTGAAATGCTGTTTTATTATGTTGTAGAAAATTGCTCAGTAATGTTCCTGTAACATGATAAAGCTCTCCGGGCAGGATTAAGATGCATTATTTATAAGGACTGCTATAAGAAGATAGAAGATAGAAGATTGACATGACTTCACTCAGAAAACTTACTGATGTAATTGAGACTTCTGGTTATAGAAAGTCAAAATAGTATAAAAATTAGTCAAAATTTCAGAGGAGATTCCTGAATAATCGAGATATAATCAAATTACTGTAAAAAATTGCCGCAAAAGACAAGAGTTTTTTCTTGCTTCAGAAAATTTTCTGTATGATTAATTGTGCAGGCATATAAAGAAAAACATTTAAAGGAGGATTTTTATAATGGGAATGCCATCATGGTTAGAAAACATCGTATTTTATGAAATTTATCCACAGACTTTTTTGGATACAGATGGGGACGGAATCGGAAATATCCAGGGAATCATCCGCAAACTGGATTATATCAAGAACTTAGGATGTGACGGAATCTGGTTAAATCCGTGTTTTGCTTCTCCGTTTTATGATGCAGGTTATGACGTGGCAGATTACAAGAAAGTAGCTCCGCGTTACGGAACAAACGAGGATTTAAAAGAACTGTTCCGGAAAGCTCATGAAAAAGGAATGAAAGTCCTGCTTGATCTCGTACCGGGACATACTTCTACAGATCATGAATGGTTCAGAGAATCCTGTAAAGCAGAGAAAAATGAATATACAGACCGTTATGTATGGACCGATGATATATGGGATGATTTCAAAGATGTAGGAAGTATCACAGGAAGTATTCGAGGATTTTCAGACAGAAATGGCTGCTGTGCAGTAAACTTTTTCTCTGTACAGCCAGCTCTGAACTTTGGCTTCGCAAGATGTGACAAAGAATGGCAGCAGCCAATGGACGCACCGGGACCTATGGCGACCAGAGAAGCGATGAAAGATGTTATGCGTTTCTGGATGTCTATGGGATGTGACGGATTCCGTGTAGATATGGCCGGATCTCTGGTAAAGAATGATGATGATCAGGAGGGGACGATTGCATTATGGCAGGATTTCCGTAAATTTATGGATGAAGAATTTCCGGAATGTGCGCTTCTTTCAGAATGGGGCGAACCGGGACGTTCATTAAGAGGCGGATTCCATATGGATTTCCTTCTTCATTTCGGGCCATCTCATTATCTTGACCTGTTCCGTGTAGAAGAACCATATTTCTCCAGAAGAGGAAAAGGAGATATCTCTGAATTTGTCAAAATTTATGAAGAAAACTATGCAGCTACCAACAGAGAAGGACTGATCTGCATTCCATCCGGAAACCACGATATGGTCCGTATTAAAGAAACTCTGGATGATGAAGAAATTAAGATCGCATTTGCATTTCTGTTATCTGTACCTGGTGCACCTTTCATCTATTACGGTGATGAAATCGGTATGAAATATCTCTCAGGAATCAAATCTGTGGAGGGTGGTTTCAACCGCACAGGATCCAGAAGCCCAATGCAGTGGGATCACAGCGCAAATGCAGGATTCTCAAGCTGCAAACCAGAGGAACTTTACATCCAAATCGATCCTGATGAAGACCGTCCGACAGCAGAGGACGCACTTGCGGGAAAGAATAGCCTGTATGATGAAGTAAAGAAACTGATCGCAGTAAGAAAAGAACATCAGGCATTACAGAATACAGCACCTATGGAATTTGTATATGTAAAAGAATCTGCATACCCGTTAGTATACAAAAGAACCGGAAAAGATGAGACGATTTATATTGTACTCAACCCATCCGGACAGGATGTGGAATGTGATGCACAGATTCCGCAGCATGCGCAGTCAGTCTATTCCAATAATGGAGAAGCAGCTTATGCAGATGGTAAATGGAAAGTACCGGCAGCATCCGCTACATTTTTAAAAGTAGAAAATTAAAAAAAACCGGCAAAAGAGGAAGCAAGACTTCCGGCTTTTGCCGGTTTTATTATGTTATAAGATATTACTCCGTAATGTTCTGAACAGGAGCCTTTTATCTGTCTGGTGAAAGGAAAGAATTGCAAGTTATAGGACGCAACCCAAAGAGTATGTACTTTTTTGACCTTGAAGTAGCACTTTTTTGGACATAGTGTAATAAGATAGAAAAAATAAATTGTGCATATTTAACAAATGACGAAAAAGAAAGATAAAAAAATTCAAACTTATGCGAAAAAGGTCTTGCTATTTCAGAAACAAAGTGGTATTATACAACTATCAAAAAACCTTATGCGCAAAAGGTAAAAAGAAACAGTTAAAAAAATGACGAGGTGACGAAAATGAAGAAAAAAGTATTTGCAACACTTTTAGCAGTATCTATGATCGCATCAATGGTTCCGGCAGCAGTATCCGTACAGAGCAGACGGTGACAGTATTCGTCTTGTAAACGGTAAGATCGAAGTTGACGCTCAGCTGAAGAAATTAGCTGAAATGTATGAGAAAGAAACAGGAACTAAAGTAGAAATCGAATCCATGGGCGGCGGAATCGATATCCAGGGTACTCTGAAAGGATACTATCAGTCAGATAATATGCCTGACATCTTCGTAAACGGTGGTGCTACAGACTTCGCTAACTGGACAGACCTTTTAGTAGATATGAGTGATCAGGAATGGGCTTCTGACACAGATTCAGCTTATGTTGATGAGAGCCAGGGTACAATCGGTTTCCCATATACAACAGAAGCAATCGGTCTTGCTTATAACAAAGACATCCTTGACAAAGCAGGAATTGATCCTTCTACATTAACAGGTCCTGATGCAATCAAAGAAGCATTTGAGACAATTGATTCCAAGAAAGATGAGCTTGGACTGACAGCAGTCGTAGGTTATGCAGCAGAACCAGTTAACCTTTACTGGTCAACAGGTAACCACTTATTTGGAAACTATCTGGATTCAGGTCTTGACAGAGATGACACTACTTATATTGATATGCTCAATGATGGCGGTAAGGTTGACGAAGATCGTTTAACAGATTTCGCTAACTTTGTAGGTCTTCTGAATCAGTATTCAGATCCGGCACTTCTTGTATCCGGTACATATGATCAGCAGATTCTGAACTTCTCATCTGGTAAATATGCATTCGTTACTCAGGGCTCCTGGATCGGTGCAACTATGACAGGTGATGATGCAGATGCTTATAAAGAAGCTGGTAATTTCGAAGTTGGTATGATTCCATACGCATTTGAAGATGGAATTGATACAATCCTTACAAACTCTCCATCCTGGTGGTCAGTATATAAAGATGGTAATGTAGAAGCAGCAGAAGCATTCCTTCAGTGGCTGACAACAGATGAAGCTCAGGAAGTTCTTGTTAAAGAAGCTGGTTTCGTAAGCCCGTTCAAGTCCTGCACAATCGTTGGTGATGATCCATTTGCTCAGACAATCACTGATTATGTATCTGCTGGAAAGACATCTGCTTGGCATTGGTTAGAGCAGAAAGAAGGACTTGCACAGAACTATACAGGTCAGGTATTTGCTGACTATGCATCTGGCAGCCTTGATGAAGCCGGATTCGTTAAGACACTGGAACAGGTTATCCAGGGTGCATACGCAAACTAATAATTGAAACTTATGGGCGGCGCTTATGTTGCCGCCCACTTTTATTTGCGCTGCATACCTGAGTAAAGGTCCGACAGACCTTTATCCAGGTACGCAAAAAAGTCTAAGACGCATTGATTTTTGCTTTGAAATAAGAAATAGGAAGGATGAAGGCAAAATGAATACAAACAGTGCTAGTAAAAAAGCAATTTCCATGGTATGCCTGATCGCCGGTATTATTTTACTGGCAGCATCATTGATCCAGGATATTTCCGGAAGCGGAGCAGGCTGGAGAGGTCCGGCGCTGATCATCGGTGCAATCGGCATCTTACTGGGAATGTATTTATTCCCGACATTAAAACATCACAGAAGCATCGTTAACTTTATATTTGTATTTCCATTGTTATTTACATTTGTAGTAACAGTTATTATTCCATTATGCCTTGGTGTGTTTTATTCCTTTACAGACTGGAATGGAATCAAGATGACAGGATTTGTAGGATTTGCAAACTATAAGGCAATGTTCAATGAACCAAGTTTTCTCTGGTCACTGATCATCACAATTCTGTTTGTAGTTCTGAACATGGTTCTGGTAAACGTAGTAGCGTTTATGTTGGCCTTACTCTGTACCTCTAAGGTTAAGGGACTCTCATTCTTCAGAGCTTCCTATTTCCTGCCAAACCTGATCGGTGGTATCGTACTTGGTTATGTATGGCAGTTCGTATTTAATAACGTACTGATCAAGATGACAAATAATATTTCACTTCTGTCAAAGACAAACACAGCTATGATGGCTATCATCGTTGTTTATATCTGGCAGTATGCAGGTTATATCATGCTGATCTATGTAACAGGTCTGACACAGGTACCTAAAGATGTACTGGAAGCATCTCAGATCGATGGCGCAAATGCTGTTACAACATTATTTAAGATCAAGATTCCGATGATCGCAGCTACAATTACAATCTGTACATTCCTTACCTTAACATCGGCATTCAAACAGTTCGATGTTAACATGGCTCTGACAAATGGTACAGGTTCTGTCACAAGTTTCTTCGGAAACTATCTGACAAACGGTACTCAGATGCTGGCTCTGAATATTTATAATACAGCGATCTCCAAGAACAATTATGCACTTGGTCAGGCGAAAGCTATTCTGTTCTTCATTATCCTGGCTGCTGTATCTATTATTCAGGTTAGAATTTCCAATAAGAAGGAGGTTGAAATGTAATGGTTACGAAGAAAACTCCAAAGGTAGTGCTTACAGCTGTTGCGATTGTTATCGCAGCGTACATATTATCTCCTTTCTATCTGGTACTTATTAATACATTTAAGAATGCAAACGGTATTGTTGCCAACCCTGTAAGCTTTGCAGGTGCAAGCTTTGCACAGTTTAAGACAAATATTTCAAACGTTGTCAACAATTCTAACTTCAGTTTCTGGAGTGCATTCGGAACATCTGCGATCATTACAGTTGTTTCCCTTGTATTACTTGCTTTATTCGGCGGTATGGCTGCATGGGTTATCTGCCGTAACAAGACAAAATGGTCTACAGCTATTTACATGACATTTATCGCATCCATGACAATTCCTTTCCAGGTAGTTATGCTTCCTCTGGTTTCTACATTCCGTGATGTAGGTAAATTCCTTGGAATCAATATGCTTCAGTCTATTCCTGGTATTGTATTTGCATACTGTGGATTCGGTGGTGCTATGACAGTATTTATCTTAACTGGTTTTATTAAAGGTATTCCATATGAACTGGAAGAAGCAGCAGCGATTGACGGATGTTCTCCTGAGGGAACTTTCTTCCGCATTATCCTTCCACTTCTGAAACCGGTTATTGTTACTGTTACTATTCTGAATGGTATGTGGATCTGGAACGATTACCTTCTTCCTTCTCTGATGTTAGGACAGAATGGTAAGGTTAAGACTCTTCCGGTTGCTGTACAGGCGTTTGTTGGTTCTTATGTTAAGCAGTGGGATCTGATCCTTACTGCAGCACTTCTGGCAATGATTCCGATGATCATCGTATTCCTGCTTGCTCAGAAGCAGATTATGAATGGTATGGTTGAGGGTGCTATTAAATAGGCTTGCAAATACTTTTT
>OKVF01002081.1_pt1 | contig 12411 bp, 10 predicted proteins | sample 1604831 | NCBI WGS metagenome assembly OKVF01 (sample SAMN01760980, study PRJEB22395) | human gut metagenome
CAGCGATCAGAACTTTTCTTCCCTGTCCTTTCAAAATACCTGCCAGTTTACCGACAGATGTTGTTTTGCCAACTCCATTTACACCTATGATAAAGATAACTGATTTCTTCTTTTCGAAATCATAGGCAGTTTCTCCGACACGCATCTGTTCTTTGATACTTTCTACCAGAAGCTGCTTACATTCTGACGGCTGTTTTAAATGTTTCTCTTTTACCGCTGTTTTCATTCTTTCCATGATATCTGTCGTTGCATTGACACCAATATCACCCATAATAAGCATTTCTTCCAGTTCCTCATAAAAATCTTCATCAATCTCCGATGCACCATGAAAAACTGCATCAATTCCGGATACGATGTTATCTCTTGTTTTGGTCAGACCGGCTTTTAATCGACTGAAAAAGCCTTTCTTTTCCTCCGACATTTCTACTCCTCCTTTATTGTTAATTATCTAACGCACTATCTATAAGATTAACACTGACCAGCGTAGATACTCCCTTTTCCTGCATGGTAATACCATATAATCTGTCTGCCTGTTCCATTGTTCCACGTCTATGCGTAATTACAATGAACTGTGTGCTTTTAGTCAGCTTATTCAGATATTTAGCAAAACGGGATACATTTCCTTCATCCAGTGCAGCCTCGATCTCGTCCAGCAGACAGAATGGGGATGGTTTCAGACTTTGAATTGCAAATAAAAGAGCAATCGCTGTAAACGATTTTTCACCACCGGAGAGCTGCATCATGTTCTGCAGCTTCTTACCAGGCGGCTGTGCGATGATCCTGACACCTGCTTCCAGAATATCTTCATCCTCTATCAACTCCAGAGTACCTTTACCGCCTCCAAAGAGTTCTTTAAATACCTTGTCGAATTCACGGCGGATCTCTTCAAATTTTTCAGCAAACTGTTTGCGCATCGCTGTATCAAGCTCCTGGATAATACCTTCCAGTGTTTTTTCCGCTTCGATCAGATCATCATGCTGATTCTTCAGGAAAGTGTATCTTTCCATCAACACTTTATAATCTTCAATCGCATTGACATTGACATCACCAAGTTTGCGGATTTCATCTTTAATTCCACTGATCTGTTTTCTCATCGAGGGAACATCATTAAATTCTTCCTTGCGAAGCTCACCTGCAGAACTCAATGTAAGTTCATATTCATTCCACATGTAATTGATCTGAGACTCCAGAGATTCTTCTAATTTTTCCCTTTGAGCATTCAATCGGTACACTTCTTTATCAAGTCCTGCTTTTCGTTCGGAAATTTCTTCTCTGGTAGTGAAGAAGTTCTTCTGTTTCGTCATCAATTCTTCTCTGCTGTGCTGTTTCTCTTTCAAAGCAATTTCAGAATCAGATTGCGTGCTATGTGAAGCTTCTATTGTCATAGTCAGTTCTTCTATACTGTGCTGACGGATTTCCGCTTCTGCCCTACTCTGGGATAAACTCTCTTCAACTTCACTTAATTCATCCTTTAATCGTTGCATTTCTGTTTCAATTCGATCCAGATTCGTTTTCTCGAATTCCTGCTTCTGTAAAAGTTTTTCATAAGCTACGTCCCATTCGCCCACCATACCAGTCTTGCCGGATTCTTCTGCACGATATCCTTCCAGTTCTTCCTGATATGATGTGATCTCCTGTTCCAGATTCTTCTCCTGTTGCCTGGAAGTCTCCAGTTCTTTCAGAATATTTTCTTTATCGCGATCAATTTCAGCCTGTTTCTGACCAATCTCAATTTCCTCTGTTTTCAGATCTCCAAATCCCTGCTCTGCTTCTGTCTTTCTCTCCTGAGCAGTTACGACATTCAAACGTGCAGTATTCTGCTTGATAAAAAGATCCTGTAAAGCAGACTTTTCTTCTTCAATAGCTTTACGCAGTTCATTTCTTTTCTGGCGCATTTCCTCCAGCGCTGTCTTTGCATCTTCCAGTGCCTGCATGGACTGTGCAACACGTTTTTCCAGTTCTTCCATTTCCCTTCTTCTTCCGAGAAGATTGGAATTGTTCTTAAATGCACCACCACTGATGGCACCACCCGGCACCAGAAGTTCTCCCTCTAGTGTGACCATACGTACGCCGTAATCATATTTTCGGGCAATCCTGACTGCATTGTCGATATTATCAATAACTGCAATTCTTCCCAGCATAGCCTTGGCAACATTCGAATAGCGCTTCTCAGTCTGCACCAGTGAATCTGCCAGTCCGATTGCACCTTTTTCATTCAATACCTCAGGTGTTTTGAACTCCTGAGGCTTAGTAATACTCGTTAACGGAAGGAACGTAGCACGTCCATAACGGTTCTTCTTCAAAAAACCGATCATCTGTTTGGCAGTTTCTTCATCATCCGTTACTATATTCTGGATGTTTCCACCTAATGCAGTTTCAATTGCAGTTTCATATTTCTTTTCTACTTTGATAATATCTGCAACTACACCAATGATACCCTCATTCTTATCCTTCTGTTCCATGACTTTCTGAATACTACCGCCATAACCCTCATAACGCTCTGTCAGATTGGTAATGGTATCCAGCCTGGATTTGCTCTGCTGGTATTTTTCCTGTAAGGAACGTATCTCTTCATCTTTTGCTGTCAGTCCGGCACGCATTGCTGTATTTTCTTCATCCAACTGTGTCAGATGATTATTTTTTTCAATAATCTGGTCATTGATCTTCTGAAATTTCTCTTCCAATGCCTTAATTTCAGCATCTCGCTCTGCCTCATCACTTTTGGCACGAAGCAGCCTTGAATTCAATTCCGCTTTTCGAATCCTGAGTTGTTCCATCATGGTATCAAAACTACTCATTTTTGATTTGATCGTAGCTCTTTCGTTGAGTGTTTCAATGATCTGATTTTTATTTTTTTCGATGAGTGTATTTAATTCCGCAATTCTCTGCTGAACCTGAGATAAGGAATCCTTTGCCTCGCTTCTGGCTTTTTCCAGCGAAGCCATTTCCTCATCATATACTGCTTTATTCTCCAGAAGTTTCTGTTTTTCCTGTTCTTTTTCGTGTATCTGCCCCTGAATGGCCGCCACACGCTCATTAAAATGCTGTTCATTTCCCTGAGCATTCTTAATCTGCTCTTTTAAAACAGCAATTTCACCCTCCAGTTTACCGCGAGTCATACTGGCATCAGAAATTGTATTTCTGGCAGTTTCAATCTGCTGTTCCAGTTCTTCAATCCTGCCCTGAATAGAATCATATTCATTCTTTACTTCATCATACTGCTTTACAGCCTGTTCATAATCATTTTTTGCGATCGAATACTTTTCTTCTACTCCTGCAAGCTGATCCCTGATCCTTCCATTTTCCAGTAAAAACAGATTCACATCAAGTTCTTTCAGTTCTTCGCGCTTTTTTAAATATATCTTTGCCTTTTCAGACTGCTTTTCCAATGGGCCGACCTGTTTTTCAAGTTCGCTCAGAATATCATTGACACGGACCAGATTCTGTTTCTCATCTTCCAGTTTCTTCTGCGCTGTTGCCTTACGCTTCTTGAACTTAACAATCCCCGCTGCTTCGTCAAAAAGCTCCCTTTTTTCTTCAGGTTTACCACTTAATATCTTCTCGATCTGACCCTGACCAATAATAGAATAGCCTTCCTTACCGATACCGGTATCATAGAAAAGTTCATTAACATCCTTTAGTCTGCACGGTGTACCATTAATTGAATATTCACTTTCTCCGGAACGGTACAATCTTCTCGCCACTGTTACTTCATCGTAATCAATGGCTAATTTATGATCCGCATTGTCAAAGGTAATTGCCACATAAGCAAATCCCTGAGGTTTGCGCAGCTCTGTTCCCGAGAAAATGACATCCTGCATGGACTCTCCTCGAAGCTGTTTAATACGCTGTTCACCCAATACCCAGCGCACAGCATCCGCTACATTACTTTTACCAGATCCATTTGGGCCAACGATACCCGTGATCCCCTGATGAAACTGAAAATTGATTTTATTGGCAAAAGACTTAAACCCTTGTACCTCTATACTTTTTAAATACATTCATGTCCCCCATCAATTGAGTTATTTGCGATGCTTGCCTTTCATTTTAAGAAGTGCCTCATATGCAGCCTGCTGTTCTGCCGCCTTCTTGGTCCTGCCAGATCCCGATCCTATCAGAACATCATTTAAATATGCCTCAACCGCAAACTCTTTATTATGATCCGGTCCATTCTCACTTACCAGCTCATAACGAAGCTGTGCATCCTTTTTCTTCTGTATCTCTTCCTGAAGAATGGTCTTGCTGTCCAGGAAAAGTATCTTGTTTTCCAGATCCGATAAGATAAAACGATAAATATACTTCTTCGCTTCTTCTATTCCTCCATCCAGAAAGATAGCTCCAATAATTGCTTCCATAACATCTGAAGTAATAGAACTGCGGTATCTGCCCCCCGTTGTTTCTTCGCCTTTTCCCAGAAGCATATAAGAACCTAAATCTATGTCCTTTGCACAATAGGCAAGGGCTGGCTCACATACCATGGAAGCACGCAGTTTCGTCAGTTGCCCTTCCGGCATCTGCGGATTCTCCTTGAACAGAAATTCACTGGATACCAGTTCCAGAACAGCATCACCCAGAAACTCCAGTCTTTCATAATTTTTTAATTTGTTGATCTTTTGCTCATTTGCAAAAGAACTATGTGTCAGAGCCTGTTTCAGCAAATCACGATTATTAAAGCTGTAACCTATCTTGCTTTGCAGCTCATCCAAAACTTCATTCATATCACGCATGTCTTTCCACCCCAATTTCTTCATGGAAAAAGCCCCATGCAGGGCTTTATTTCACACTTTTAATCAAATCAACAGCTTCCTGTACTGTTTCTATTTTTTCTACTTTTTCCGCAGGAATTGTGATACCAAGTTCCTCTTCTACACCCATTACGATCTGGTATACATCAAGGGAATCGGCTCCCAAATCTGTGAGAAATGTCATATCCGGTCGGATTTCTTCAGGGTCCATCCCCAGAATTGCAGCCGTAACCTTTCTCAAAGCATCATATTCCATTATCTCAGGTCCTTCCTACTCATCTTTAAGGATTACTTTATCCTTAATCTTTTCATTGATCTTCTGTTCTTTAAATGTTACACATTGCAGAATAGAGTTCTTGATTTCTATTGCTTTGGAACTGCCATGAGTCTTCACTACCAGCCCATTCAGTCCAAGAAGCGGTGCTCCACCATATTCCTGAAGATCGAATGTTTTCAGAGTCTTTTTCAGAGCAGGTTTTACAAGAAGGGCACCGATCTTGCTTCTAAGGGATGTCATCATACCTGCCTTTACTTTCTTGATCAGAGTTGCGCCAACACCTTCATATAACTTAAGAATAATATTTCCGGCGAAGGCTTCGCAAACGATAACATCTGCATATCCTGTCGGGATATCTCTTGCCTCAATACTTCCAATGAAATTGATTTCCGGGCAGTTTTTCAATAAAGGAAACGTTTCTTTTACCAGCGCATTTCCTTTTTCTTCCTCAGCACCAATGTTTACAATTGCTACTCTGGGTTTTTCCACACCCATAACGCTTTCCATATATACAGAACCCATCTTGGCAAATTGAACCAGATGAGACGGTCTTGCATCAACATTTGCTCCACAATCGATCAATAAAGAACAGCCCTTTTCCGTAGGAATCAATGGAGCAAGAGGTGGTCTTTCAATTCCTCTGATTCTTCCTACAATAAGTTGTCCTCCTACTAATACGGCTCCTGAGCTGCCTGCTGAAACAAACGCATCACAGGTTCCATCTTTCACAAGATTCAGTGCAACCACAATGGAAGAATTCTTCTTCTTTCTGATTGCCAGAACAGGAGGTTCTGCTGTTTCTATTACTTCGTCAGCATTTACAACCTCAATGCGTTCTGTATCGTATGTATACTTGCTCAACTCAGCTTTTACAACATCTTCCTTACCTGTCAGATATACCTTGATCTTCTGATTTGCATTGACAGCATCTACCGCACCCTTTACGATTTCTACAGGGGCATTATCACCGCCCATAGCATCTACTGCTACTCTCGTCATTTCTTCCATTGTCAGCTTATCCTCCTACGTACAGCTTCCAGCCTAAGCCAAAAGCGCACCAAACTAATATAAATATACTAAACAACGGCATAAAAATCAATATACTATATAAAAAATATACCTGACACCGGATTGGAATAACAATAAAATAAGGTGTCAGGCCATATAGCCTAACACCTTAATAATTCTGCATTCTTCAGCAATTAGTTTGCGCTGATGATCTCTTTCTTATTGTAAGATCCGCAAGCCTTGCAAACTCTATGAGGCATCATTAAAGCACCACATTTGCTGCACTTTACTAATGTAGGAGCGCTCATCTTCCAGTTTGCTCTTCTCTTATCTCTTCTTGCTTTAGAAGATTTATTCTTTGGACAAATAGACATTGTTACACCTCCTTATACGCGTTAAAAATATCTTTAATCGCTGCCATCCGGGGATCGGGTACGAAATCATCGCATCCACAATCTCCTTCGTTTAGATTTTTACCGCACACCTTGCAAATCCCTTTACAGGATTCGCTGCACAAAACCTTCATTGGCCAATTCAATAATATTTCATTATTGATCAGTCCGTCTATATCTAAGTGATACCCTCCCATAAAATCCATATCCTCGATATCTTCGTCCTCTCCGATATAGTCAGGTGTGACCACCCTTCTGGAAAAGTTTAAATCAAATGTATAATCTACATTCGTCAGGCATCTGTCACACTGCATTGCAAAAACAAGTTTCACATTGCCTTCGACCAATGCCTTAGATTGTCCAATATTAGAAAGTTTCAAAGTCACTGGACTCTTCTCCTTAATAGAAAAAGTTCCCAACTGACAGGTATATGAATCTGCCTCATAAGAAGCGGTCATTTCCTGTGTTCTTCCTTCATTTGTTAATACATCTGTCAAATTCACTAACATAGCAGACTCCTATCCACACATTGATTTATTATACACACACATCTATACTTTGTCAACCAGATATTTTATTTTTTTATAACTGATAAAAGAAGCTGCACAAATGCAGAATTCCAGTAGATTGTAACCTCATTTGTCGAATAACTGCCTGTCATATCTGCCAGTGATCTGGCAGGTGCTGTTTCTTTGGTAAATATCTGTTTCACTGTCTCATCTGCCAGCCAGTTACAAGGTCCTCCGGATAACATTCCCGGCATTGCCTTTCCCAGAAACCCTGAAGGTCTGTGATGAGGATGCTTAATAGCATCTGTTCCACATCCGGTCAGATAGCAAAGCCCCATCGGATTTCTCCCAAGCAGATAATGAATCTGTTCTGTTGCTGCTATAAGATATTTCTGTTCTCCTGTAATTCTGTACGCATCATATAAATGCAATCCGTTATTTGCTATATCAAGATTACTGCCCCATGTATATTCTGTAGAATTCAGAGCTGTACCATACCCGTCATTTTCCACGATTTTTAATTTTTCTTCTACAAGTTCGAGCATGGATTGTGTGATCTTATCTTTCAAATCACCAGAAATTGGATATTCGGTAGTCAGATACGCCAGATTTCCGTAACTTCCCATCTCGACCCATCCATAACCATGGCAGATCTTTTCTGCTGCCATTTTCTCGAAGTCCAGGCGATATTGTTCTTCGCCAAATGCTTTGTAGAGTTCTGCTGCGGCCCAATATCTCTCATCAAAATCACTTTCATCGCCATATTCTCCTGTCACAATTTCAGGTGGATTCTTAAATCCACCGGGCAGTTCTGACTTTTTCAGGGCTTCATATGCCTTTTTTGAAGCCTGCTCCAGCTTCTTTGCATACTCAGCATCATATTCCTTATAGAATCGGATTGCCATTGCTGTTACTGCTGCAAAATCCCCCGTAGCTGTAGTCGATATCGGGCTGATCACCAGTTCTTCTTTCTCCTGGTCAGGCATAATGAAACCGCAGAAATTATAACAGCTTACCTTATGATATAGTGCTCCGTCTTCTCTTTGCATTGTCATCATCCAGTCCAGTTCATATTTGATTTCCGCCAGATATGCAGGAAGTGTTTCATCATGATAAACCGGATTATCATACTGCTGTGCCATGTCTTTGTTTGCTTCATATGACAGCAATAATTGTGCAACTGCCATTGCGCCCGGTCCTACATACCTTCCATAGTCGCCGGCATCATGCCATCCTCCGCACACATTGCGTTTCTGATCAGTTCCATATATGGTCGCCTCTGTTGTATGGCATGCAGCATGTGCATAGATACCTGCTGCTTCTTTGGGTAAGTTGCATCCACATCTTTGCATATAATAAAAATGCATCGCCTTTTGAAAGGCATCTGTGTATACATCATTACCAATTGTAAAAGTATCAGACTCTCCCAAACCTTTGGCTGTCACATAATATCTTCCCGGCTCTGTGATCTGTGAAAAGTCACCTATGTAATCTATTTCTTTAGCAGAAGCATTGTTAACAGGTTTCTCTGCTTTACCTTGCATCACACAACTGCCATCACTTCTCAGTATGGCAAACTCTACAGGTTCCTGTGACTGAAAGGTAACATATTTCTTCATATCCGGCTGATATCCACATTGATCCACATAAATTCTCTTATACATTTGTGATCCCCTTTCTGTTTATCCATTTATTCTTATCATATCTTATCTGCTATTGTTTGACTACCGTAATAATTAGTCATGATGGTTATTGTTTTTTGTAAACGGACACACTATAATAGGTTTATGCATCAGTTCCGGGAGGAGTGCGTATCAGCGTATCGCCAGTGTCTCGGTTCACCTATTGATTATCCCGGAGGAACACTTGGCGGCTGGTGCAGTTTTATTTGAAAGGTATGATAACTTCTATGAGAATTGCTGCGGTTATAGCTGAATATAATCCATTCCATAACGGTCATCTCTATCAGTTACAGAACATTCGCGAAGAACTGGGAGCTGACCGTATTCTTGTTATTATGAGCGGTAATTTCATGCAGAGAGGCATTCCCGCTATCGTTGACAAATATCTCCGCGCCCGGATGGCATTGGAGAACGGTGCTGATGTTGTACTGGAACTTCCTGTATATTACAGCCTCGGCAGTGCAGAATATTTCGCTCAGGGTGCAGTATCCTTATTAGACAAGCTCGGTGTCATTGATTACCTTCACTTTGGCAGCGAATGTGGCAATCTACAGTCATTAAAAGAAATCGCTTCTATATTGTCATCAGAAAGTGACACGTATGTCACTTATTTAAAAGAATACCAGAAAAAGGGAGAGTCTTTCGCTTCTGCCAGATACTACGCATTGATGCAGGAATTATCATCTGAAAAGGCAGCATTAACCAAAGAACCTAATAATACCCTGGCAATCGAATATATCAAGGCATTAATGATGCGTCAAAGCTCCATACAGCCTGTTACTTTAAAAAGACAGGGCAACGGTTACAATGCGCCCTCGCTGAATAATGAACTCGCTTCTGCCAGCGCCATCAGGAATTTCATGCAGGATAAACAGGCTGATTATGCACGATTAGCCGATCAGGTTCCCTCTTCGGTATATTCCAGCCTCATGCAAAACCGGGAATATCTGTATGTTGATGACTTCTCTTCTATATTATATTATATACTGATTAGCTGCTTTCACTCTGGTCATGATCTGTCTGGTATCTATGATATGACAGAATCCCTGTCCGATACCTTCCGCAAGCATCTGACAGAATATACTTCCTTCCATCAGTTCTGCCTGGACTGTAAGACCAGAAATGTGACCTTCACCAGAATTGCAAGGAGTCTCATGCATATCCTGTTGGATATGCATCAGGAAACTGCCGATCAGTTAAAAGAAAATGACTATACTTTCTATGCGCATCTGCTTGGCTTCAACGATAAAGGGCGGGACGTTCTGAAGGCAATAAAAGGCAACAGCTCTATTCCAGTCTTCACCAGACTTCCTGATGCAGTCAAAAAACTGGATGGTTTAGCCCTGACTTCCTTGCAGGCGGATATCTATGCATCACAGCTCTACTACGGTGTGCAAGGACAAAAGTACAAGCATGCTCCGGTAAATGAATATACACGATTCTTTCAATTATAAAAGAGAAACTTAACAGGCTTCTCTTTTATAGTGTTTCATGATAAATTATCTAAAATAAAAGCAACTAAAAATATTTTTTTCATAGATTCTATCCTCCACTATCTTCTAATACCATATCCCGGCGCATTCACTCCTACTCTGGGAGCAATTCTGTAGATAAAGCAAGTAGGCTCACAGCCGTCACCATAACCAGTTATTCTGGTTGTATCTTCTGTCTGGGCAGTATAGGAAGAGCATATTCTTGACTGTGTGCCGATATCATACCACTTATCATAATATTTCCACGGTGCATAACCTATGTTATAATCCTGATCTTCATAATGCCAGGGACCATACTCTTTATCTCCGTACAAATCTGTCTTGATCGCAGAATAGATTTCTTCTGCATCAGGAGTAATCAGACGTAACAATCCATGCAAATATCGCATGTCCATTTCATTTGGATACATAATAAATTGCACTGTCCACACATCATCATAATATTTTCCATTTATCGTATTTACTGCATGTGGTCCATATGATATTTTAAATGCCTTCTGCGCACAATATCTGTCGAGACTCGCACACGGATACTTAACCTCTATACTTTTAATTACACTACCATATTGTTTATTACTATATATCCCATCAGGACTAAATCTGTTTACATGGCACCCAATAGGAACGCCTGCCGCAGCATCTATCAGTCTCCATTCCATTATTTCCCTGCCCGTAAGTCCTTTCTCTGTGAAATTGGAATAGGGCCAATATTTGCCTTTATGTGCCCATATCAGATTATTATATTGCTCACTGTAATTCAACATATCTTCTTCATAGTCAGCAGGATAGCGCCAGGAAGTACATACAGCCGGCAAAGGAATTGTTGCATACTCCTGCTCGGTTATGCCTATACTTTCAAAAGGGAAATATTGGCTCTCAAGATTTGAAAAATCGGGCAGACATCCATATGCTAACGTTGAATCAACAACATTATCAACGCCAACACTTGGATTGGCTTCTACCTGTGACGTATCATATGCATTTTTCAAAAGACAAAGTCCGTAGTATGGCACTGTAGACGGTATAATCCTTATAATTAAACCAGTCGCAAGATGCCATAGTCATGCTTGTATTTGGATCATTCCATTGACCCGTTGAATAATAGGGGCTTTCCGCTGCTTCCTTCCACTGAGCAGACTCCAGCGTTGCTGCATTTGCATCACCGTTCTCCTCTGCAGCAAATACATTCATTGTCTGCAACATACTTGCAACAAGTAACAGACTTATTGCTCTCATCCTTCTCATTATTCCCCACCTCCATGTTCCAATAAATGATATCCGATGTGTATTCATATTCTGATATCATTTATTATACTTATATTTTCTTGCAATGAAAATATTGTGACTTTTCTTAGTGTTGGCAGTTTAGTGTGCAGGTATTATTTTATTAACTGAGAATTTAAAATCTATAATAGAAATACCATTGCCCACAGTTTTAATACCACAATAAGCAAAAAATTCCTTAGCTAGATTTTTTCTAACTAAGGAATCTATCTCTATTTCTTTTATTTTCAGGCTATAAAAAGTTGCCTTTTCCAGAATGAGCCATATTGCCCCTGTTCAAACGCACATTAGTTCTTAAAGCTGTGGATTGGTGCAGGAATTCTTCCTTTACGGTTTACGAAAGCATCACAGGAGAACTGGTTAACCGGCATGATCGGTGCATAGCCGAACAATCCACCAAATTCAACCTTATCCCCTACTGTCTTACCGATTGCAGGAATGATACGGACTGCTGTTGTTTTCTGGTTGACCATACCGATTGCACATTCATCTGCAATGATACCGGAAATAGTAGTGTCCTTCGTGTCGCCCGGAATTGCGATCATATCCAGACCTACTGAACATACACAGGTCATAGCTTCCAGCTTTTCAATCGTAAGTGCACCCGCCTGTACTGCATCGATCATACCCTGATCTTCGCTGACCGGAATAAATGCACCACTCAGTCCACCAACATAAGAGGATGCCATAACACCGCCCTTCTTAACCTGATCATTCAGCAAAGCAAGAGCTGCTGTTGTTCCGGGAGCTCCTGCATATTCCAGACCAATCTCACAGAGAATATCTGCCACACTGTCGCCGATAGCCGGTGTAGGTGCAAGCGAAAGATCTACAATACCAAATGGAACGTCCATTCTCTTGGATGCTTCCTGTGCAACCAACTGTCCAACTCTGGTTACTTTGAACGCTGTTTTCTTGATTGTCTCACATAATACTTCAAAACTCTCACCACGTACACTCTCTAATGCTGTCTTAACGACACCGGGACCGCTGACACCAACATTAATGATCGCATCGGCTT
>OKVF01002082.1_pt1 | contig 12396 bp, 10 predicted proteins | sample 1604831 | NCBI WGS metagenome assembly OKVF01 (sample SAMN01760980, study PRJEB22395) | human gut metagenome
CCGTGATGCGGCTGCGCAAGGGGGCCGCGAGATAGTGCTTACAGGCGTGAATATAGGCGATTTCGGCCACGGACGTGATGATTCGTTCATTGATTTGTGCCGCGCGCTTGATGAAGTCGACGGTATAGACCGTTATCGCATTTCGTCAATCGAGCCTAATCTTCTCACTGACGAACTTATTGAATTTGTGGCACAGTCGAAGCACTTTATGCCACACTTCCATATTCCGCTCCAGTGCGGCGACGACGAGGTACTCGCGCTCATGCGCCGCCGTTACGGCACGGAACTTTTCCGCCATAAAGTAGAACTTATCCGCACAACCATTCCTGATGCTTTTATCGGAGTAGACCTTATTGTCGGTGCCCGAGGCGAGACCGATGAGCGCTTTGAAAGCTCGCGCAGTTTCATCGAAAGCCTTGACATCTCGCATCTGCACGTATTCGCATACTCAGAGCGACCGGGTACAAGGGCGCTGCAAATCGGGCATGTGGTATCCCAGCATGAAAAGCATCTGCGTTCGTCCGTGATGACGGCGCTCAGCGCCCGCAAACACCGGGCTTTTGCAGAGCGGTTCATCGGAAGCGTACGACCCGTTCTTCTCGAACATTCGCATCACGGGCATCCTCTCGGAGGTTTCACTGACAATTATCTCCGTGTCGAGACCCCCCTTAGCCTCGAATTCGACAACTCGATAGTGATGATGCGCCTCGATTCTCTGCAGAACGACGGAGAAACTATTAATGCAAGTCTTGTCAGTCAATGAAAGACATCGGATATAAACTTCTAAAAGGTCTGCTGACTCTTGTGGCATGTATGCCGCTTGGGGTTCTATATGTTTTCTCCGACTTTATTTTTCTCCTTATATATTATGTAGTCCGCTACAGGCGCAAGCTCGTTGCGGCTAATCTGCGCGCCTGTTTCCCCGGCAGAAGCGATGCGGAGCTCAGAGTCATTGCTCAGAAATTCTACCGCAATTTCGCCGACTATATGGTGGAGACACTTAAACTTCTCCATATATCCGACGACGAGATGTCGCGACGCATGACCTTTGATGGGCTTGACATTATCGACGGCCTTCTGAAATCAGGCAAAAGTGTGGTATTGTATTTCTCGCATTGCGGCAACTGGGAATGGGCACCGTCGATGACACTTCATGCCGCAGTGCCGCCCGGTGATAAAGTGGAATATTGTCAGGTGTACCGTCCTTTGAAAAACAAGACATTCGACCGCCTGATGCTCGATATTCGCGGACGTTTCGGCTCGCTCTCTTTCCCAAAGAAGACAGTTCTGCGCGACCTTATAGTTATGCGCAGGGAGGACATCCGCTCATGCACAGGTTTCATGAGCGACCAGAAGCCCAGTCACGGCGACCCTGCATTTGTAACCGAATTCCTTAACAGACCTACTGCTTTTATCTCAGGTACAGAGCATCTTGCCGCGCGTCTCGGGTTTGCCGTGGCCTACTGGGACATGGAGAAAATATCGCGCGGACATTATCACCTCACGTGCCGGCTTATAGCCGATGACGCGTCTGCGCTTAAACCCGGCGAGGCTACACGCGCCTATGCCTCCATGCTTGAGCAGACTATCCTTAGAAATCCTTCGATATGGCTATGGACACACAACCGCTGGAAGATACCCGTAACGCTTCCCCAAGAACAGCAGTAATAATACTTAACTGGAACGGTCGGGCTCTTCTCCGGCGCTATCTGCCAGCCGTTATAGCTACTACTGACGCAGCAATCTCGCGGATTATAGTTGCCGATAACGGCAGTACTGACGATTCGGTCGAATACATAAAAAACGAGTTTGGCGACAGGGTGGAAATCATGTCGTTTGACCATAATTACGGTTTTGCCGAAGGGTATAACCGTGCGGTCTCTCTTGCCGGAGGTTATGAATATGTGGTGCTCCTTAATTCCGACGTGGCCACTACTCCCGGCTGGGATAGAGTCCTGCTCGAGTATATGGACAGTCATGGCCAGTGTGGCGCCTGTCAGCCAAAACTGCTCTCCGACCGCCAACGCGACACTTTCGAGTACGCAGGTGCCTGTGGCGGCTATCTCGATTGCAACGGATATCCTTACTGCCGCGGCCGCATATTCGCAGACTGTGAGAAAGACCACGGACAATACGACACCGTAAGAGACGACCTCCACTGGGCTTCCGGCGCCTGCCTGATGATACGGCGCAAATTTTATCTCGACGCAGGCGGCCTTGACGCACGTTTTTTTGCGCATATGGAGGAAATAGACCTCTGCTGGCGTATACGCCTTGCCGGATATACGCTTGCCGTAGTTCCGCAGGCCGTGGCATATCATCTCGGCGGAGGGTCGCTTCCGGCCGAGAATCCGCGTAAGACATATCTCAACTTCCGCAACAATCTGCTGATGCTTCACAAGAATCTGCCCGATGACGACCGTAGCCGGATACTTTTTGTACGGCGACTCCTTGATACCGTGGCATTCGCGAAGTACCTTCTTACATTCGACTTTGCCAATGCAAAGGCAATACTCAAGGCTCACGGCGACTTCAGAAAAATGCGCTGTTCATATACCCGCCATCCGTCTGAAAACCTCCTTTCCGGGTCGCCATACAGCCGTCTTAGCATACTGTGGCAGTACTATATCCGGTGCCGCAGGCACTTCTCGCAGCTCAAACCGAAGCCGCGATAAAAATGCTTAAAGTTTCTTAGCAATAATTAACGCAAAAGTATCTCTTTCCTGCTCCCATTGTGGTAACAAGTCTTTATGCGGATAAAAAAAAAGAACAAATATTTTGAAAGTTGAAAACATCTTGTTAATTTTGCGATACCAATATCAAAAGCGATTTTGCACAACCTAAACAGATACCATAACTTAAAACCCCGTAACTAATAACTACACACGCCCGATAGCGAAACGTTAGCTTGAATTAATATCAATCATTAATTAATAAATCACTTTATTTTCAGTACACTTTAAAAAAATTATGGAAGCTCAAAAGCCCAATGCCAAGGCTCTTCAGCCCGGCAACAAAAAGAACGCTCCTGGCATCAAAAATGCAGCGTGGGTCATTGTAATCTGCGCCATCATCGCCATCTGCCTCTTCATTTTCTGGTTCGGTAACGACATGCACTTCGACGAAGACGGACATCCTCAGAACCTTTGGGGCACCGTTTACAAAGGCGGTTTCATCGTGCCTGTACTCCAGACCCTCTTCCTCACTGTTATCGTTCTTGCTGTTGAGCGCGGTATCGCTCTCTCTGCAGCCAAAGGTAAAGGCAACATCGCTGCTTTCGTTGCCGGTGTTAAAAAATGCCTCGAAACAGGTGACCTCGCCGGTGCCCGCGCTCTCTGCGCAAAGCAGAAAGGCTCTGTAGCCGCTGTTGTTGACTCGGCTCTCATCCGCTACGAAGAAATGGACAAGAACACTGTTCTCTCGAAAGAGCAGAAAATCGCCAACCTCCAGAAACAGGTTGAAGAAGCTACAGCTCTCGAAATGCCTACCCTCCAGCAGAACCTCCCGATTATCGCTACGATGACTACCCTCGGTACTCTCGTCGGTCTTCTCGGTACTGTGCTCGGTATGATTAAGTCGTTCCAGGCTCTTTCTCAGTCCGGTGCGCCTGACTCGACCGAACTCTCGACCGGTATCTCCGAGGCCCTTATCAACACAGCCTTCGGTATTGCAACCGGTGCTTTCGCTGTAATCTTCTACAACTACTACACCAACAAAATCGATAACCTCACTTACGCTATCGACGAGATTGGCTTCTCAATCGTGCAGACATTTGCCGCTACCCACTAATTCCTGTTCTTCTTTAAATTAACACTCCGATTAACAGGTAAATATGGGAAAAGTAAAAATCAAAAAGAAAAGTACGCTCATCGATATGACCGCGATGAGTGACGTGACTGTTCTTTTGCTTACTTTCTTCATGTTGACTTCTACCTTCCTTCAGAAGGAACCGACCATCGTATACACTCCTTCTTCAGTATCTGAAGAAAAAGTGCCTATGAACAATCTGGTTACTGTCCTCGTTTCTTCGGCCGACAAATCCGGCAAGCTCGATGACCCTGCTGTGGCAGAAGGTAAACTCTTCATTTCGTTCACCGGCGACGCAGACTCGACACTCTCCAGCGAAAAAATTCGCGGTATGATGCTCGACGAAGCACTCGCTATCTACAACGAACAGCACAAGAACAACCGTATCACTCTCAGCGAAGCTCAGAAAGCGGAATTCCGCGCCACCAATATGATGGGCGTCGCTTTCCAGGACCTCCCCGAGGTTCTGAGCATGAGTATCACTGAACGCGACAAATTCATGGGCGACATGACCAACCCCAAAGTCGGCATTCCTATCGACGGCAACAAAAACCGCGATGGAAAGCTCAACGACTTCCAGGTTTGGCTCAAGGCCATTTACAATGTCGCTCAGCGTATAAACAATGAGCAGACCGAAGGTCTCACCGCCGAAGAGCGTCAGCAGGTGGCAAACCTCTACACCGCTCTTATGCGTAAAGGCCAGGGTATTGCTGTCAAGGCCGACAAGGACACCCCCTTCACAACTGTCCAAATGGTATTTGACAACCTTCAGACCATGAAGCTCAACAAATTCAGCCTCATGACTGCCCTCAAATCTGAAAATGAACCCACTCAATAAAGTAAAGTCTCATGGCACAAATTGATACATCAGGCGGCGGTAAAAAGAAAAAAGGCGCCCAGAAAAAGATGGCTATCCATGTGGACTTTACCCCCATGGTGGATATGAACATGCTTCTGATTACCTTCTTCATGCTCTGTACGACCATGATTAAGAGCCAGACACTGCAGATTGTGCTCCCTACTAACGAAGATGTTAAGAAGGAGCAGCAGAGTCAGGCAAAGCAGTCCGAAGCCATTACTCTGATTCTCGACACCGAGTACAACGGCGACAAGCCCGCTGTCGATGCCGAGACCGGCAAGACCATTCACAATATCTACTATTACGAAGGTATTGCCGATACCACTTTCGCTACCAACAATTATCTGCGCAAAGAGCAGTTCATTGGCAACGTTAACCACGAAGCCCAGGGCATCCGCAAGATTCTCCGCAACAAGAACGAGCAGGTAATGCAGGAATACGAAAAACTCAAGAATCAGTGGAAGAACAAGGAAATTACAAAGGAGGAATTCGACAAGGCTGCGAAGAAAAACGCTTCCGACTCGCTCAAGACCCGTCCTGTTGTAGTTATCAAACCTGGTCCTAACACCACATATGAAGGCCTTATCAATGCTATTGACGAAATGAACATCAACCAGATTTCGCGTTACAGCATCGAGCTTCCTACTCACGGCGACACACTCCTTCTCCGTCACTATGAGCAGGCCAATGGCCAGACCATTATTCGTCCCACCGTTCGCGCCAAAGCTGCCGCTCCCGCTGCAGCCCAAGCATCTACTCCGAACCCCTAATACTTAAAGAAAATGGCAAAAGACGTAGATTTGACCTCAAGAGAGTGGTGCGAGATAGTATTTGAAGGCAAAAACAAAGATTTCGGTGCCTATAAGCTCCGTGAATCTTCTCCGGCCCGTCATACAAAAGCTATAGTAAGTGTGCTTATCGCACTTGCTATTATCCTTACGCTTCTCATTCTTTCTGTAAACGGTGTATTCAACAAGCCCGAAGAAGAGCAGATGGCTATCTCAACAGAGCAGGAAATCGCTACTTTCGATGCCGAAGAAGAAGAAATCGAGGAAGAGGAAGAAGAGCAGTTCCAGATGCCCGAGCCCGAGGAAATCATTGCTCCCGAAGAAGTTGCCAACCAGCAGCAGGTGACTGACCTTCTTATCGTCGAAGATGATAAAATCGAAGAAGACAAGCAGGTCAAGAACCAGGAAGACGTTCTTGAGAACGAGGCCGCTGTAGGTGCTGTCGATATCACTGAGGGTACCAATGACCTTAACAAGGTTATTATTCAGGAACAGGTTATCGCCGCTCCTAAAGTTGAAGACGAGCAGCCTGTCTCCATTGCAATGGTAGAACAGAAACCTGAGTTCCCCGGCGGTGAAGCTGCCATGTACAAGTGGCTCAGCGATAACATCGTTTATCCTTCGGCTGCTTCTGAAGAAGGTGTTCAGGGCCGCGTAGTTGTTGAGTTCGTCGTTGGCAAAGACGGTTCTATCTCAAATGTGAAGGTAGTACGTCCCCGTCACCCGGCTCTCGACAAGGAAGCCCTCCGAGTTGTAAAGGCAATGCCTAACTGGCTCCCCGGCCGTAACAACGGTCAGCCCGTCAAGGTTACCTATACACTCCCTGTGACCTTCAAGCTCCAGTAAATTCACTTTTGAATTCCATAACGCTCTTAAGCCCGGCGAGTTTTAGCTCGCCGGGCTTTTGTATTGGGGTGTGGCTTGTGCCGCGCGCAGTTTACGGGTGTGCGATAGTCTGTCTGTTATCAGTTACTCACAGTGGGTTTATCATGTAATTAAAAAGAGAGGGCCTGCAAATGCCTTATATTGAACGAGCGGCGATTGCAGTTCCGGCATTATAGTGTGTTGCTCTTAAAAAGAATTTCTCCGGTTGCTGAATACAATGGCGACGAAAGACAATGACACACAATTTATAGAGCCATTAGGTCGGGTTAGGGTGCGGAATACTATCTGTCTGTATTGGTGGCAAATGTATCTGACATTGCTCTTTAATTTGCGTTCTCAGTGAGTCTGTGCCTCTGAAATTGAGGCAGGTGTTATTACAGGCCTTCCGTCAATTTATTTATATCAGTACCAGCGTATGCCGTTAGTGGCAGATGAGCGTTTGTCATATTTGAGGTCGCTGAGCATTGAGGAGTTGACAGATATATGGAAGTTGTAGCTCTTGTACGGCCCGACTGGCACGAAACTCGCTGTCATTGTGAAACAGTGCAGGTCACGCGATATGTTGCAGTTCATGTAGGCCAGTCGGTGAGTATCGAAATTATAGGAGGCCGAGAATGAAAAATTCCATGCGGCCGTAGGCCGTATGTTTCCCGAAAATGACAGGTTTTGAGTTATGCGGCTGTTGTACTCGAGTTTTTCTTTATTGAAGCTTCCGTAGCTGTAATTAATAGAGTAGTTTACCGAGAGGTTCCAAGGCACAGACCATTGTGCGTAGCCGTCAGGATTCATCTGCAGTTCACTGTCAGAGCTCTGTGACTCGCGCTGACGGCGGTCGTATTCCTCTCCCGGGCCGATATCGTCGGTGTTGTCGCTGTCGTTGGTGTCGTTATTGTCTGTTTTATTTTTCTTTTTGCGCTTGAAGGTATCGTTGTTGAATGTATAAGAGAACGATGTGCCTGTGCGCATCAGTTTTGCAAAGCCCTTGCCTGCCTGCAGGCGTGTGCGGTTCACTTTCACGGGCGAGCCATATTCGTTGAGCGCGTAAGTATAGGGGTCCCATGTGGCCGACAGATTGAGATTGAAGCCTTTGGTGAGGCGCAGCATCAGCGTCGAGTTGATGTCGCTCCACCGCAGTGAGTCGGCTGCGAGATTGTAGCTTTGCGACAGGGATAGATTCTCGATGAGGGAGATTTTCTTTTCTCCGGTTGAATCATTGTTGCTCTTTACCTTCATTTCCAGATTATTTGCTATCTGGAAAGAAATCGAACCGTTTTTACCCTGTGAGGGTACACCGAAGAGTGCGTTCTGAAAGTAGCTGTACTTGCGGATTTGCTCCTGCCCGCGAGAGTCCATGTAGCTGTAGCGGCCGGAATAGCCGAAGAAGTCAGAACCGAAATCGGGCGCCCCGGCGAATGACAGAGACGGAGTGATTACCCAACGTATCATTTTCATCTTTTTGGCCAGAAAACCCACGGGCTGGAAGAAACCATATATTTTGGTGTCCATTGATACCGAAGCCTGAAAATCCCATACGTTGTAGAAGCCATATGTGGTGTCCATTTGCTCGCGGTTGAGTTCTGTGTCCCAGCTTCGGCGCACTTTGTTGGTGTACATACGGTCTACAAAACGCAACGAGGGGGTTATATTGATGTAGTTGAGCACATTGAAAGTGGCAGATATCGGCAAGGTGTGACTCATGGCATTTCTCCAGTCTTTGATGAGACTCTTTTTGAAGAACACGTTCTGCTTGGCTGTGAGAGAGTTCTGGAGAAGACCGGTGTATGAAATCTTTATTTTCTCGTACCAGCGTTCTGCGCCGATGGCTTTTTTCCGCTTGAAAGGATATAGCTGCGACAGTGTTATGGTGACGTTGGGGAATGATACCGCAAGTGTTGAGTCCTGAGTGCGCTGGGCTATGTTGAATGTGGTCGAAAGACTCCATTTCGAGTTGGGAAAGCGGTATGTCATGTTCACGCTCGAGCTCTTGGTGTTCTCGGTGAACGAGGGAGAGTAATATGAGTTGAGGTCGTTTCGCGTATACCCTGAGGTTGTGAAGTTCACACTTGCCGAAAGTGACATGTTCGGGTTAAATTTTGCGTCCTGACTATGGCTCCATAACACTTGGAAGTTGGTCTGCGTAGCATAGTCGGGAGACCCCTTCTCTCCCGTTATAGTCTTCAGGTAAGAGACATTGAAATTGCCGTTGAACTTATATCGCCTGGCATAAGTTGAGCGAGCGGAGAGTCCCCATGAACCTTTTGTGTAGATTTCGCCGGTGAGGGCAAGGTCTATGTTGTCGTTGATTGCAAAGTAATAGCCGCCGTCGCGCAGATAGAATCCGCGGTTATAGTCGTCGCCGAACGACGGTACTATCACGCCCGATGCGTATTTGTCGGTGAACGGGAAATAGCCGAAGGGCACTGCGAGCGGAAGAGGAAGGCCCGCGAGAACCATATATGCCGGTCCTACGACAATATTTTTACCGGGTTTGACTTTTGCCTTGGTCAGCTGGAAGTAGAAGTGTGGATTGTCGTGGTGGTCACATGTGGTATATTTGCCGTCAGCGATATAAAATTCCTCGTCTGTCGCTTTTTTTGTGGTGCCGCCGGTAAGATAGCCTTCGCCCTGCTGGGTCACAACGTTTTTGATGTAGCCTTTTGAAGTCTTGAAATTATAGTTCATTGTGGCTGCCTCGTAGTCGGTGCCGTTTTCGGTAAAAATGGGTTTGCCGGTGATTTCGCCGGTTGAATCGGGTCGTCCGAGTGCGAAAACAGTGTTATGGTTAAGGTCCATCTGGATTTCGGCAGCATCGAGTTTGATGTCGCCATAAGTAACGGAGCTGTTGCCGTACATGAAGGCGGAATCGCGGCGGACAATCGTCATTGAGTCGGCCGATGTGAATATTACCGGTGCGTCAAGGTCTACTTTTGTATTTACTATGCGGGATTTTTTCTGTAATTGGGGAGCGTTTGCCGCAGGTACTACGAGCACCGAATCGCTGTCGGCGTTTGTCGCGAGGACGGAAGGAAGTATGGTGTCGGGAAGAATTGAGTCGGTGCGGTCAACGGCATTGCTGTCCGCGCCCAGAGGGGTAGACAAATCAAGTGTGTCATCGGGTTCTGCGGAGCCGAAGACACTTATGGCGCAGATGGCAGTGATGAATGCCGCTATATATATGGTGAGAGATTTCAATTCTCCAGCTGTTTGAGTGGCAAAGTTACGAAAAAATGCCCGCATTGCCATATTCTGTTCCAATCTCTTTGCTCAAGCTGTTGTTTTTAACACAGACTTTAACACAGTCACAACTCAGCAGACCTATTTTTGCTCTAAAAAGCGTATATTTGCGGTTGGTTGACGTAAGAGAACGAACACTGTGTTCTGCTTCTGCGTTCAATCTGCGAAGCACCTCCTGATAATGTATTATGGATAGAGATAAAATCAAGATTCTTTTTGATGCCAACCGTCTGTCAGACGCTACACAGTTGCTGAACGAACGCCCTGAAGATTCTTGGGCACAGTATATGCTGGGACGCATAGCCTGGAAGGAAGGCAGGCGCGCCGATGCAATCGAACACTACGAACGCGCGGCAGCCTCCGACCCGGAGTCGGAGGCTGCCGTGGCGCTCGAACAGGCGCAAGAGATAATGAATTTCTTTAATAAGGATTTGTATAATCCCTGATTACAGACCTTACTCGGTCATCGGTGCGAGTCTGACTACGGCTCCGGTTGCGGTGTCGAATGTCACACTGTAGGGCTGGCGTTTGTCAGAAAATAGGGCAGGGTTGAGGCCGAATACGACACCAAGCTGAGCGAGAGGCACTTCAGACGAAGCTATGTTTCGTCCGGCATAGCTGACTGTGACTTGAGCGGTGCCTGGAATGCGGTATGCGACACCGCCTTTGGGGAATGCTTTAGGCTCGCCTTTCTCTGTGTGGGGCAGTTCGCCGCGTTCGAGAATTTTTATGTCAAGTGTGATTGGAGTGCCTGCAAGGTTATCCGGTTCAAGAATGCCGTCAACGGCCGACAGCCGTGCGATGACTTTGTTGTCGGTGGCTGTAGAATCGGGTATAAATGTCACTTTTTCCACTACGGTACGTGTTGTGCTGACGCCGGCGAACATTGCCGTGAGGGCGGCTTCCTGAGCCGCGAGATTGTCAAGCACAAGTTTCATTGCGTCACCGTCGGAGGGCGGATTGTCGGCCTGTCCCGAAAGAATGTCGGAGCGGGTCTCACGCAGTTCGAATATGCGCTGTGCCGCAAGTTCGGCTTTCTTTGACACAGATGCACTTCGGGCCATGTCCTGTGTCACGGCCTGACGTGCGGCCGGTCCTTCGAGTGGTGATGGAGCTGCATCCTGAGCTGAGGGTATAACAGGTACCATCGAAGGTGTGCCATCGGCATTGATACCCATGGGAATATTGTCGGGCGAGAGGGTCATGAAAACGGATGAGCCGTTTTTGAACTGGGCCAGCCATTGCTGGCGGGAGTCTGCCACACCTCTGGGAACAATCGTTACGCTTTTGAGTTCGGCAGAGAGAACATCGCTTTTTATAGCGTCGTTGATGCCTAAGTGGCGTCGTGCATAGTTATAAAATTCGCCCGGATGCTCCTGTGTGAGTTCGGCTTCGAGATATATGTCGAGCGCTGTGATAGGCAGAGAGTATATCAGGCCGTACTCTGTCGCTTTACCGGCGTCGAGACGTGTTGATGTCTGAGCCGGAGCTGAGGCGGCGAGCGCTAAGGCCGCAAGGGCGATAATGATTTTTTTCATTGGCGTGGAGATGTGGCGCCTGCCGGGCGCGGGTTGAGAATAGATTCGATTGCCGGGCCTACGGCGTCGGCGATATCCTCCGCTGTAGTCCCCTGTATGCCGTTTGTCTGTGCTGCAATCCGACCTGCGATGCCGTGGACGTATACTGCTGCTACTGCTGCTACTTCGGGCATCATTCTCATTGCTACGAATCCGGCCATTATGCCGGTAAGCACGTCGCCGCTGCCGGCGGTAGCAAGAGCTTCGGTACCTGAAGAATTCACCACAATTGAGCCGTCGGGCCAGATAGTGAGAGTGTAGTGGCCTTTGAGCACAATGATTATTTTGTGTCGGTTGGCCATTTCGAGAGCTTTGATGACACGGGAGGCGTGCGAACTCTGGGCACCGAAAAGACGGTCGAATTCGCCGGCGTGGGGCGTAAGTATCGAGCGCGCCGGAATGAAATCAATCAGTGATGGTTTCGATGCCATGCAGTTGAGGGCGTCGGCATCAAGAATCAGTGGCTTGCCTTTGTTGAAGCAGGCTTTGAGGAATATCTCGAGGCCGCGTACCGTTTCGTCGGAAGTGCCTATGCCGGGCCCTATGGCCACACCCTCGCAGTCGTGAGGATTGTCGAAGTTATGGATGTCGATGTCGCTCCCGTCAGTGGTGAACATGGCCGATGGCACGGACGACTGCATCACATAGAAAGCGCATCGCGGGCCGTGGCATGTGACGCGTCCGCAACCTGAGCGCGTGGCGGCCCGGGTCGCGAGCACGGCTGCTCCGAGCATACGAGCCGGCGAAAATGAGTGCGTTGCCGAGCTCGTTCTTCGAAGCCATCATAGGCCGGACGGGGAGTACGGTGCGCACGGCCTTGGCATCAATCATGCGGGTGGTGCAGCGCACTTCCTTCATGGCATCGGCATCGAAGGGCACGTTCAGGGTCTTCCAGCGGCCTATGAGTTCGGCGTTTTCGGTCATGAAGAACGACAGAGTCGGGCCTACAAGAGTCAGAGTGAGGTCGGCGTGTATGATATTGCGATTTATCATGCCAACACCGAGGTCGGTTGTCATGCCCGAAGGGAGGTCGATTGACACCACTCGTGGCCGGGCTTCGTTTATGAGGCGAGCTACGGTCTGGTAACCGCCGCGGAGCGGTTTCTTATATTCGCTGCCGAATATGCCGTCGATGACAATTGTATGGTGGTTCATCACCGGCATTTCGAAGCTTTCGGCAGGATTGATGAATTCCTGAAGCGCCTCGGCACCGGCTACTTTCACAAAAGTATCGCGGGCCTTGACC
>OKVF01002092.1_pt1 | contig 12368 bp, 16 predicted proteins | sample 1604831 | NCBI WGS metagenome assembly OKVF01 (sample SAMN01760980, study PRJEB22395) | human gut metagenome
TATGCGTGGTCATCCGGTATTTATTGCCCAGCATGCAACAGCAACATGTTGCAGAGAGTGCATCCGGAAGTGGCATAAAATGCAACCGGGAAAGGAACTAAGCCAAGTGCAGCAGGAATATCTTGTAGATGTAATTATGACATGGATTCAAAAAGAAATGGAGAGGCATTAGTGCAGATATTTGTAGATGCAGATGCATGTCCGGTAGTAGGTATTATCGAGACAATAGCAGAGAAATATAATATTCCAACTACATTGCTATGTGATACGAATCATATTTTGTATTCTGATTATAGCGAAGTGATTGTAGTAGGGGCAGGAGCAGATGCAGTAGATTATAAACTGATCAGTATTTGCCATAAAGGAGATATTGTCGTATCACAGGACTATGGTGTAGCTGCAATGGCACTGGGAAAAGGTGCATATGCCATTCATCAATCGGGTAAATGGTACACGAATGACAATATTGATCAGATGCTCATGGAACGTCATTTGAATAAAAAAGCCAGAAGAAGTTCCCATAAGAATCATATCAAGGGACCGAAGAAGCGAACAGAGGAAGATGATGAAAGATTCACTCAGTCTTTTGAACGGTTGATTCAGAAAGCACTCGATAATTGTTGAAATTAACTTACATGAGAAGCGGAAGGGAAAACATATGAATATTATTCCACCCAAATATTTAATGCTAAATGGGAAAAACGCATTTCCCAAAATTACATACGAGAATTTTTTGATAGATATTATAAATTTTTCACAGTATTTTTCTACAAAACATAGTTTTATGGAGCATTTCATATTGACAACAGAGCAAGCACATGGGGAAGATGATGCGTACACATCTACTTACCAATTGGATTTTAAATTGTTGGTTGGTACGAATGTTATGCGTATGAAAAACAGAAATATGCCAGAAGTTGATTATAGTCATATGTCTCAGGGCTTTATTTTTTCAAAAACACAAGAATTAGAAGAAGAAATACCAGATGAAACCATACTACTGGATATTGCAAAGGTGAAAACTGAAGATTTAAGAAATGAGGTATATGCGAATGATACAATTAAGAGTGTTGTCAAAAATATAAAGAAGCCCAAAAATCTTTTTATGTATTACCCTTATGAATATGTACTTGAAAATAGTGCAGAGTATGTATTAGTAGTTTCTGAAATTTTAAATGTATTTAAAAATTTGTTGATATATAGAGATGAGTTAAAATTGGGTAAAGATACTTTTTTATGTTTAAAAATCAATGATTATTTTGAAATATATGAATGGAGAAAACAAGAATTTGTTAGAGTAGATAAAGTGAGTGAATATTCATCTGCGAATTATCGAGATTTAAAAACTTATTCAGTCTATTAGAACGGGCAAGATGTAGTGAGGTGTCAAATTATAGGACACCTCAAACATTTATAAGCTGTTTTCTCGTTTGTTTTCAATAGATTCACGAAATGTGGGAGCATCGAGCAGTGCTGTAAATATAGTGGCTCAGTTGTCAAGACAAAAATCTAAGATTTTTATAATGAACTGATATGGTGGACAAGTTACAAGGAACATGGAGAGAACAGTGGAGCACTCCCCAGATCCAATATATGCTAAGCTACATATGGCATCAACATTGCCGGATAGTAGCATTCAGCCGGTGTTTGGTAATCAAGTGCAGAATGGCATCGTTCAAAGTTGTAGGTGTGGATATACTGTCCGATAGCAGCTCTTGCTTCCCTGATGTTGTTGTACTGTGTCAGATAGGCTTCCTCATACTTGAAGCTGCGGAACCAGCGCTCAATCATGATGTTGTCTGCCCAGCGGCTTTTTCCATCCATACTCTGACGGATGCCGTTTTCCTTTACAAAGTCAATGTATTGCTGACTTGTAAACTGACAACCCTGATCTGAATTCAAGATCTGAGGTTTTGCCACTTTGAAAGCTTTTTTCAGGGCACTGATAACCATTCTGGTATCAAGTGTGTCATCCACTTCCCAGCCGACAATACAACGGCTATACCAGTCGATCACGGCTGTCAGATACAGAAATCCGCGCTTGATCGGGATATATGTAATGTCAATAGACCATGCCTGATTTGGTTTGTCTATGACCGCATTACGAAGAAGATATGGACATACTTTCGCCTGCTGCATTCGCTTGGAAAGATTCATCTTTGGATAAATCGGGTAAATATCCATCTCATTCATGTAGCGTCTTGCCTTGCGGCGCCCAATCTGGTAACCACGGGCTTTTAACTGTGCAGACATTTGTCTTGCGCCCCAAGTGGGATTATCTGTATGGAGATGATCAATGATCTCTTTGCAGGCCAGTTCCTCATCTGAAATAGGGGCACCCTTGTAATAAATGCTTGTACGGTTGATGTCAAGCAACCTGGCGCCAACAGAAGCCGGAATTTCCTTAGTCGTCAAAAGGTTTTGGACTAAACTTACTCTCGTAGTCAGGTCCACAAATTTCTTCAGATTTTTTTTTGAGCCAGTCAACCTGCATGGTTAACTGACCAACCTTTTTGGCATACTCCGCTTTCTCCTTACGCTCTTCGGCAAGCTTTTCTTTGAGGTTTTCCTCACGCTTGTCGTCGAACACAACCGAAGCATTGTTCAAGAACTCTTTTTTCCAGTTGCGGAGCAGATTTGGTTGGATGTTATTTTCAGTTGCAAGGGTATTGAGATCTTTCTCACCCTTAAGCAGCTCAATTACAAGGTCTGATTTGAATTTGGCATTAAAATTTCTTCTTTGTCTGGACATGATAATGGATCCTTTCTTTCATACTGGTTTAAGTATATCAGATTCATTAAAAACTGTCCGAAAAAGTGTCTTAATTTATGAGACCATTATACCTGCACCCTTGACTGGCAGATGACTATGATATACCTCTACGCTGCTTTCATTTCGATATTATCTGTCATCATCCCCCATACAAAACATGCCAGTTCTCTTGCTATTGCGGCTACTGCCACATTTCTTTTCTTTCCATGTCTTATAAATTTATAGTATCGGCTCCGCAATCTCGTATTCGCTTTATCAGCATACGCAATTACCTCTGCCTTATTACCATTCTGCCTTACTCTTAATTCTTTTGATTTATGCCCCACAGCACCCTTACATATTCCATCAGATGCCTCTATCAGCAGCTGTCTTAAATGACTGTTTCCTGCTTTGGTTATTCCAAGTCGGTGTATACTGTCTGAACTTGAGTTTTCTCCCGGAGCGAGTCCAAGATATGATGCATACTGGTTTCCTTTTGCAAATCTTTCAAAATCTCCGGTTTCAACAACCAATGACAATGCTGTATGCGTCTTGATTCCAAGAAAACATCCCAGTTTTTTGACTTTATCATGATACTTTGTCTGCTCTGCGATTTCCTCGATTCTTTTATCGTATCTCTCAATCTTGGATTCCTGTTCTTCGTATGATGCCATGTATTCGTCAAGTGTCTCTTGATACAATTGATTTGTAATTTCGAGTTTCTTCAGCCATTTCAAATGTGCCTGAGTCCATTTTGTCCCATCATAGCAAAATCCATGTCTGATACAGAATGCATTGATCTGCTGCTTGATTTTCTTCAAAGCAAGCTTATGATCATTTCTCATGCGAAGATATTCTTTTACAGAATCATCATCCTCTGTTAGAATATAAACAGCATGATAACCACCATATGATAAACACTGTGCAATCATATACGCATCCCGCATATCTGTCTTGATTCTCACACCTTGCGGAGTAAGCATGGTTGTTGGTGCAAGTATCACACATTTTACTCCTGCGGCTGTCAGCCGGTTATAGAGTGAGTATCCCAGACATCCTGCCTCGTATCCACACTGGATATCGTATTCATCATTCAATCCAAGTTTCATTTTCAGATTTTCAATAAACATCAAAATATTTTTATAATCCAGTGTTACCTTGATTGTTGCAAATACACGGTCATCCTCACCGATTATTGGTTCCATTGCGCATAATGTGTAATTTGTGGTATGGACATCCATGCCGATTTTTAGTATTCTTTTCATATGAGTGATCTCCTTTTGTATGCGGTAATCCCTGTTACCTTTGTTCTTATCAAACTCTAATATACAGGTAAATCCACGTTGCTACAAATGTGAGGTCACTTCATATTATCTCTTCTGTAGATAGTTCCTGATAACAAATATTATCGGAACATCATTAGTAAAAATTAAAATCCTATACGAGCCCTAATATCATTTAACCACTCGCCTTTATATTTAAAAAATCTCGGACCTGCAATTGAATATTTCTTTCCAGATATGAGTTTTGCAGCAGCCGTCAACGACATTTCTTTCCCTTGATACTCCACTTTTCTGTCCCCAACAACCTTGCACTTAATACTCGGATCATCATAATATTCAATTTCTTCTCCAACATAAATCTGACATTTTGCAAATGAAAAATTCTCCGCTTTTTCATGGCTCTCTGTGTCAATTTCCTGTGCCAACTGTTCCTCCTGTGCTTCTACATCACTTGGAACAACTAACTTCAGATTCTCCTTGCAATCGTGAATTTCTGCCATTGCCTCCAAAATTGCGTATGCTTCTTCCGGCTTCATTGCGTAGAATTCACGCACTCTTTTCTGACCATTAAATTCATCAACAGAACGTAAATCAGGATTCAACTTATCAATAATCGCATGTAACTTCAAATCTGACAATCTTGAATTCACTTCGTATGTCGCATATACTCGGAATGCGAACGGAATACATTCGCTGCGATTCAATTGTTTCAATCGTTTATCTATATCATCTGCATATCCTATTTTCACATAATCCGGAAAAGAAGGATTTGTGAGAATATATATTACACCTTTTTTGTCATTCATATCCGCTTTCCCCATTTAATATTCAATCCTAAAATAATCCAAATATGCCTTATACTTATCTTGTGCTGTAAGACAGGTATCGGTCAGATAACCTTTTTCGTTGTCCCATTCCTTCAATCCACGATAATAAAACATCTTCAAATTGTCCTCAATAATAAACGGAACAATATTGTATTTCAGACACTCCTTGAACATAATCAGTCTTCCCACACGGCCGTTACCGTCCTGGAATGGATGAATCCGCTCAAACTTCACATGGAAGTCCAGAATATCCACAAAGGTTTTTTCTTCTTTGGCATTGTATTCCGTTAGCAAGACCTTCATTTTATCGGCAACTTCTTCCGGAAGCGCTGTATCCATGCCACCGACTTCATTCGGAAGTTTCTTATAATCCCCAACAGCAAACCAATCTTTTCTGGAATTGCTGGTGCCATTCTTCAAAATCAAGTGAAGTTTTTTGATAAATTTCTCCGTCAAAGTTGCTTTTGCATGATCTATAATCATGTCAATGCAGCGGAAGTGATTTGCCGTTTCGATCACATCATCCACATTCAGCACTTCTTTTTCTGCGCCAATAGTATTGGTTTCAAAGATATATCTGGTTTGATCGTGTGTCAAGCGGCTGCCTTCCATATGGTTAGAGTTATAGGTCAAATCAATCTGTGTCTTATGATAAATCCCGCCAGAATATTTACTGGTCTTCTGCTCTTTTAGAATATCTAACAGCGTAATCGGTTCTTCTTTTTTCTTATTGATACGCTCTGGTTTCTCCGCATTTTCCGGAATGTTCCATGTCTTACCGGTAAGATATGCACCATTCACACGCCCCTGAGCACAGTAATTTCTAACATTGCGTTCTGACATATTCCATTTTTTAGCTATTTCAGCGACTAAAAGGTATTTCATCTACCATCCTCCATCCATCATCAATTAAATCCAAAACGTACTAATCTACTGATTAGTATATCACACCATCGGCAAAAACGCCATCCATTTTCATCTATCGCTCTGTTTTTCAGCCGATATAACAACAGTTTCCTAGTCAGATATATTTATTAAAACGGATGCCTATAAATAGCTAATATTCTTTCAAATTATGAATTTATACATTATATCGTCTACTAAGTTTTATCTTCATTTTCCCACATGTCCATGAGACTTTTTTCTCTCAAATTGAGCGATTATATGTAAAAGGCGTAGGATTTTCTCCCACGCCTTTACATTATTATATCAGCTATTCCGATTCAGTCTTCCAAAGGTATAAATTCTACACTTTCCTCCAAGAAACCCAATAAAATCAAAGCTTTTGCTCCGTTCCTCAAACATTGCCATGGCAGATGAAAAGTATTTTTATGCAAGTTGTTGCGGGCTGTTAGTAGTAAAGTTGGTAGCAAAACAAGCTAGAGTTACTACTAAGGATTTTCGCAATATTACTTAACTACTTTGAGTGCGTCCTTATCTGGCATTTCAAAATGCTTTAGCTTTTCACTTTTTTTTAATATCTGATAACAGGAAGATGATGTAAGCGAAAGTAACTTTATAACTGCCACACCAAAATATAGACAAACACCTGTAGAGCAAGCATTGTTCAGGTAGCACTCTTTACCTTTAATTCCAAATTTCTTATTCATTACATCACACATATTTACTAATTATTTACTTAATACCACTTCCAACATTCTAAATTTATCGCTTACATTTTGTTTCCATTTAGCTGTGTGATCAATTTTCCCTATTACTTTATTTTCATAAAAAAGCTCTTTCTTTGTTTTTTGACTTAAAATCTCCCAATTCTCTTTAGGAATGATGTATGTTGCATTTCCGTAAATTGCAGATTCTAATACACAACACTTTGAGAATATGAACGCATAATAACCTTTAAAACCGTTAATACCTTCTACTATTTTTTCTGAATTGTATTTTTCCATATATTCTAATCTAAAAATACCATACGTATCTGTTTTTTCCCCACGTTCTCCTAATTGCTTTTTAATGTGTCTACTTGGCATTTCACCAGGAGGGAGCATTTCCCAGTTGCATCTCTGTCTTTTTGATGAATAATCTAACTGAATTTCTCCATCAAAAATATAACACACACCATATATTTCCAGCAGGATGTTAACTGCTTCTTTCAAGTAATTAGCTCTTATTTCATCAGTTAGAACAACTATAACATATAGTTGTCCATCTTTGCTTTTAAACAACTGTAATTCTATTCCGTAAGGTGGCACTTCTACCTGCGGCCAACATGGTCTATAGATATCAACTGCTACCTCAGAGGCGTTGGTATTCCCAAAAGGATGCACCCAATTTGTTGACACATATCGGCGTTCTTTAGGTTTTGACTTATCTGCATAAGAATATCCATATGCATTTCTTCTACACTGTGCTCCAAATATTCCAGAAGGTAATACTACATCTCCATTTTTAATTAACCCGACCTTCTTTGCTTCATCGCAGATTACAGGAATTCCTATTTGTATCTTATCTATATCGTATTCTTTTGGTATACATACTCTTCTAATTCTTTTGCCTTTAATACAATGTTGTGCCATTTCAATTTCTCCTATTCATTTTACATAATCAATTTCATATAAGTTTCAAATAAAATAAAGCCTTTTAAAGACATGCTTAGGTCCGTATTAGTCATTAATGACATTTAGCTTTGTGATTAGCTAATGTAGTTCCAGCTTTGCTTTTCGACTGTTTACTAGACGATTTACTAGCAAGAGTCTTACCCGCTTTTCCTACTTTTCCACCGTGGTGTACTGCCATATCGCTATACCTCCTTTGCAAAATCTCCTTGCAGAAGAAGGCTTTCTTTGGTATTATTAGTTTGCGAGAAAAATAAGTCCAAAGACCTTCTTTGGCAAGGGAACTAGTCAGAGTTAATCTCTGGCTTTTTCTATGTAAAGAGCAATGCTCTTACATACTATTATTTAATTTTTTCTACTCCAAGAGCCTTATATAATGGATTCAGCTGTTCTTTCACTGCATTTGCAATTTTATCAATATTCAAGCGTTCTATCATACCATTGCTCTGTATTCCTTTGTAATAAACTTTATTGGCTTGCTTGTACAAACGCTGTAGCTTATCGTATCCATTCTTTCCTGATACTTTTGTATTTTTACCCAGCCTCAAGAATCCTAAAATTCCTTCTATATCATATAAAAACCAGTCTTCAATTGACCTCTTTGCCTGTACGTGAATAACTTTAGTAGCTCCACTATTTGCAAGATCTTTCTTTACTTCATCCCACTTTATCGGTGGTTTTGGTGCAAAATCAAATACATCCGTATCACTACATAAAACAATTATGAACTCACAGTCATCCCCATATTTAGGCTTGATTTCTTTTGTGAATTTTCTGAGAGCAATACTTTTAAAACCACCTACACCTCTAACATTTCTGTATTCAATATTAGTATCGAATCTTCCCGCAGGGTGTAGCTTTCTGGCATTTGCGACTACTTGTTTGTAAAATTCGACCTCAGTATCTCCCTCTACAAAAAGTACAAGACATTTACTCATCGACATCACACTCCAAATAATCGCTTATGTTACTCTCTGAATCGGCAAGCATTGAGAACAGATAGTCTCCCATACTCATATTAAATCCAGCTGCATCATTCTCCAACTGTTTCTGACCTGATTTTTTAAAAGCAAAGAACTCGGCCACGCCGGGCTTTCTATTCATACCAACATGAATCCAAGAAGGGTTTAAATAGCTGATAATATATGGCGAATGACTAGTAATAATTACCTTACAATCATCTAACAACTGACTTATAATTTGTATATATGCTTGAAATAGTCCGGGATGAACAGAGTTCTCAGGCTCTTCGATCGCTATCAATGAGATATTGCTTACACTAGATACAATTATCTTGGTCAGTATCATAAATACTCTCTTTGCTCCATCTGACATCATTGAAAAGTTAACTGGGTTCGCTAAGTTTTTATCTTTAACAAATAATACATAGATAGAATTCGTAAATACAAATGGCGCATCGTCAGGAAACTGGTCACTTTCATCTGCATTGATTTTGAAATTCTTTACAATAACATCCTCAATGTCTGGAAATAACTGAAAATACACATCTTTCAACAATTCAAATTTATCTGGATTCTGTTTCTTCAAATTGAAGATAATACGTGGGAGATTATCAGCGTTAATCATCTCATTTTCAAATCCCTTACGAATAATTGGGTCTGGCTGATAAAAACTCTTTGCATCCAGATTATTTTCCATATATATCTTCATTCCATTTAGCTTTGTAAGAATCTCTGCATAATATAACTCATCGTAGGCTCTTAGTTTATTTGCAACAAGCTCTGCAGAATCGACTTTTATCTTTGACGAGCATCGTCCTGTCTCAGAACTCTTATATAATGCTGTGTCCAGTGTTCTATTGATTAATTGAGTATACTTCTGTCCTTTCTCGTTAAGCTTAACTTTTAGAAACTCAGAAACAATTCCCGGCTCCATATCCTCACTGTTTTTCCATACAAATTCAAAGCTATACTGGACGATGTACTCCTGACCATGAATATCAGTAGACACCTCCATCTCATACTTATAATTTTTTCCAATCATATTACAATTAATTGGAATTAAATTAGAATTTGCCATCATTTCCTTTTTATCTTCAATTGTAGCTTTAATAAATGCTAACCCAAAATCAATGCCGGAAAGCACATTTGACTTACCAAAATTATTAAGTGCAACAAGAGCAGTAATATTATCAAAAGAGATTTTTACGTTTGATAAATTTTTGAAGCCATCAATCAAAACAGCTTGAATCTTCATACTGACACATCCTTTTTCTTTTATTGTACTCATAATATATCACCTCGTTTAATAAAACGCAAGTATTTTTTGCATATTTTTTATATTGATATTATTATATGCAATATATTTCAAAATATAAGCAATTTTAATTTTCTTTTTTTGCAAAGCCTACTCTCGTTTTACTCACCTTTTACTCAACAAGGTTCAATTATCATTCTGCCGCTTCCAGAGAATTTTCTGCAAATTCCTCATCGGTCATGTTCTGGAGCTTACCTAACACCTGCTCTCCAAGCTCCTCCATGTCGCTGTCCTTTATGTGCGGCATTACCTGTCTGATCTGCCCAATCATATCCGTCCTGTCCTGTGTCTCAAACACACACATGAAATTGATTTCTTCTACTGTGAATTTACTCATCTTCTTACATCTCCCTCTGTGATTTTTTCTCGTTTTCCTTTTCCAGTGAAGTACGCTCCGTCTTATCTCTCTACTCTATGACCGCCCTTTTCTCCGCCAGCTTCTCCTTTATAGAAATTCTGCCTTGGGTCTGCTCCTGTTCCTTTTTCTCGGCTCCATTATTCAGAACATTATCAATCATGTTGTAATTCTGTTCGGTAAGTTCCTCCACCTTTGCGAGTGGCTTGTATTCTGCCAGCTTGTCAAGCAGCTCCTTTGCCCTTCTCGCTGTCTGAACTGCTTCACTGTCATCAATCTCCACACCCTCTCCGAAAATGTCCGTAATGCCCTCTCTGGCGCCTTCAGAAATGACCGCATTGAGAAAATCATTCAGATACCCAGTATTTCCATTTCTGATGTCCTCAGTGATGTTGGCAACCTGTGCTTCCCTGTCCTCAACCGTATCCTGATACTGATAGGTGTCATAATCGTAGGAAAACTGGTCTATCTGAGAAGCAAGGATAGCTGCCTGCCACTTCTCCAGCGAACCACGCACCTCAATGTCCGGTAACTTGTCAATCAGCTCCGCTATAACCTCGATTGCTTTCGGATCGTCTGTTATGTCCGGTACATAATCCAAGACCTCCAGGTCAATGACCTTGCCGGAGAGAATATCCATTTCCACATTCTCATAACGCTCAGTTCCCTCGGTGTGTATGTTGATGCCGATGCTCGGAATCCCATTCATGCGCTCCGGCGGTATGCTTTTCCACACAGCGATTGCTTCCTCCACGCTTGCGATATTCTCATGGAACTCTCCCAGACTGTGAAATTCGCCACACTCTGCAACCGTTAAGGTAACGGTTTTCTCCGGTATGGCTTCCACCGCAGACGCTTTCTGCATTGCCTGTTTCTCTGCAAGATAGCTTTCCACTCCCGGAAGATAAGTTGCAAGTGTTCCGGTCTTGCCCTCTGTGATAGGATTGATGTCAACCTTTATGCCGCCGATCACAAGCTCCCTGCTCATGACATTTACCAAGGATACCTCCAGACCGGATAATTCGATATTGCCGGGCATAAGGTCAATTCCTTCCTCATGCCTTAAAATCCCGTAATCATTTTCCATTTCCACATCATTGATGATATTCGCCATCACAGTCGCAAGAGTTTCCTCCAGCTTGTCCGGCTCTGTAAATCCTAAACTTGCAGTCAAACTGCCCTGCGCATCTGCATCTATCAGTAAAACTTTCTTTCCCTGTTTTGCCAGTCCGATTCCTAAATTGCTTGTTGTGGTGGTCTTTCCAACTCCACCCTTCTGATTTGCGATTGCTATTACTTTACACATGATAAATTCTCCTATTCTCTACTATTTTGCTTTTATCTGCTGCTCTTTATATTGCTTTTCTGCACTTCCGCATAAGCTCTGTAATATTTGTTTGTCCCTTTATTGCTATAAAGTTCTGATATCTCCAGAACTTCTACTTTGGGATGACGCTGTAAGATTTTCTGAAACCATACAATGTCATTCTTCGTTCCCATCAATCTGACTTTTAACATTAGTCTGCTCCTCCAAATAAGGCATACAGTTCCCGGTTATAAGTCGCATACTCCGGATAGCGGATCTGTATCGCCTGCCAAAAGAAAGGTGCATAGGCACAGCAGAACAAGTCCTCCACTGTATACTGCCTGCACTCGTTTACCTGTTCCTCTGTTTTTGTGTAATCATCTACACTCGGTGTGCCGTTGCAATACAGGTTAAATGCCATTCGCACCACCTTCATACTGCCACTGGTCTGCCAGCCTTCATGCAGACACTCAGTTTTTACACATCCCGTCTTAAAATCATAGATGCTATCAACATTTCTTCTCGTATCATCGCTGATACCAAGGCAATAGCAAAGTGCCTTGTGGTACACATCCTGATAGCGTACCTCTTTTAATTTTTCATAGTAGAATTTTTCATGTGCTTCGCTGATAAAATTGATTGTCTGTTCCTTTTTGTTTTCTGCTCCTAACGCTGTGTTGTTCATAGTGAACCTCCTTTTAAATTGAATTGAAAAAGGCACTCCTTTTTGGAATGCCCTAATATAAAAAATAGGGACACTCTTTTGAAGTATCCCTACGTTCTATCACTATATCTGATAGCTCTCTATTCACTTTCATATTCAGAATTTTTTGTGTTCCCGCAACCGAGGTCTAATGCCACAACTACGGTCACCTTTCTCACAAGCTCTTTTTCCTTGTGATTTTCACCAATCTTGTTGAAACTGAAAAACTCTACAAAGTGGTGCTAGAATATAAATAGTACAAGCCAAAATGAGAAATTCCAAATACACATAA
>OKVF01002095.1_pt1 | contig 12341 bp, 10 predicted proteins | sample 1604831 | NCBI WGS metagenome assembly OKVF01 (sample SAMN01760980, study PRJEB22395) | human gut metagenome
TTCCCCAGTAACGGTTACGGCTGATACCCCAGTCCTGAACGTTTTCAAGCCAGTCACCGAAACGACCTTTACCAATGCTCTCCGGAATCCAATTGATCGTATTGTTATTTCTGATCAGGTCATCTTTGACAGCTGTCATCTTGATGAACCAGGATTCTCTTGCATAGTAGATCAGTGGTGTATCGCATCTCCAGCAATGCGGATATTCATGTTCGAATTTCGGAGCATCGAAGAGTTTGCCTTCTTTGTCCAGGTCTGTGAGAACCATTGGGTCTGCTTTCTTTACGAAAACACCAGCGTATGGTGTTTCTTTTGTCAGGTTACCCTGACCGTCTACGAACTGTACGAATGGAAGGTCGTAGTTACGTCCGATTCTGCTGTCGTCTTCACCGAATGCAGGTGCGATATGAACAATACCGGTACCATCACTCATAGTAACGTATGTGTCACATGTTACGAAATGAGCTTTCTTTTTCTGTTTTGCTGCTGCTTCTCCTGCGCATGCGAAAAGCGGCTCATACTCTTTATATTCCAGATCTGTTCCTTTATAAGTTTCCAGAACTTCGTATGCTTTTTCGCCTTCTTCTTTGGCAAGTTTGCCAAGGACTTTGTCCAGAAGTGCTTCTGCCATGTAGTATGTGTATCCGTCTGCTGCTTTTACTTTGCAGTAAGTCTCATCCGGGTTTACGCAGAGTGCAACGTTGGACGGAAGTGTCCATGGTGTTGTTGTCCATGCAAGGAAGTATGCATCTTCACCTACAACTTTGAATCTTACAACTGCGGAACGCTCTTTAACAGTTTTGTATCCCTGGGATACTTCCTGTGCGGAAAGCGGAGTACCACAACGCGGACAGTAAGGAACGATCTTGAAACCTTTGTACAGAAGCTTCTTGTTCCAGATTTCCTTCAGTGCCCACCATTCGGATTCAATATAGTCATCATAGTAAGTTACATATGGGTGCTCCATGTCAGCCCAGAAACCAACTGTAGAAGAGAAATCCTCCCACATTCCTTTGTATTTCCAGACACTTTCTTTACACTGTTTGATAAATGGCTCCATACCGTATTCTTCGATCTGTTCCTTGCCATCCAGTCCCAGTTTCTTCTCTACTTCCAGCTCTACCGGAAGACCATGGGTATCCCATCCGGCTTTACGCGGAACCATATAACCCTTCATTGTACGGTATCTCGGAATCATATCCTTGATTACACGTGTAAGTACATGTCCGATATGTGGTTTACCGTTTGCTGTTGGCGGTCCATCATAGAAAGTATAGGTTTCTCCCTCTTTTCTGTTCTCCATACTTTTCTCAAAGATATGGTTTTCTTTCCAGAATTCTTCTACTTTTTTCTCACGGTCTACAAAATTTAAGTTCGTATCAACTTTCTGGTACACAGTAATTTACCTCCTGTTTTATATTGTATAATTAAGAACGAAAATAATCCTGTAATTTTTGTTTTATAGGATAAGGATGTTTCCAAAAAATGTACATCTTTATCCTATAAAACAAAAAAATCGCCCCTTTTTGTAAAAGGACGAAGGTTTATTGACGTTCGTTATACCACCTGTTACATTGTACGGGCATCTCTGCCGATACATGATCCGATAACGGCGGAATCACCGCCAGTTCTTACCAGCCTGCTGCGTTGGGAACTGAAACTCCGGAGTGATCTTCCGCTGTATTTACTCACACCGGGCTTGCACCCTCCCCGGCTCGCTGAAGTTTTCTGATACAGTTTACTGTCTCCATCAACGTTTTTGTGGTTATGTTCTATTAAACACTATGCGGATTTATTATAAGGTCTCGAATTTCCTCATGTCAAGTATTTTTTCTAATATTTAGGTAATCCTAATTTACTGTGTTACTGAGCACAAAGTAAACAGTAACAATAATCCTAACCAGTAATTAATGAAGATAAATATAAATTTTACACAGTCATTGTAAATAATGGTATAATAGTGTAGAATATTGTGTCTGAATCTAACTTTCAGGCATCGGTGATCATTCACCTTATGATAAAGCAACTGATCAGCATATTAATTATGCGCATTTAATTAATGAAGGGTAAACTCAAATGTTTAAAAGAAAATTTCATACATTAATCAAGCGGTGTCTTGCCGGAGTTCTCTGCGCAGGACTCTTCGCTTCTCAGCCGACGGTCACTTATGCCACAGAAGCAACGGTGTCTGCTGCTCCTGACGCATCCCATTCTGCAACATATTCTCAGGCTGCAGATACAGATTCGATCAAAGGGTGGCCGGCAGGTCCAAGTATCGAAGGACAGTCTGCAGTTTTAATGGATGCAGTCACTGATACAATCCTTTATTCCAAGAACGCAAATGACAAACTATATCCTGCCAGCATTACCAAGATCATGACAGCACTCCTGGCATGTGAAAATCTCGATATAAATGATACGATCACTATGTCACAGGAAGCAGCTTACGGAATCGAGGCAGGAAGCTCTACCATTTACGCGGAAACCGGCGAAGTTTTTACAGTAGAGCAGGCTCTGATGGCTCTGATGCTGGAATCCGCCAACGAGATGGCTCTTGCACTTGCAGAGAAAACAAGCGGTTCTGTTAAGAAATTTGTTGAACTGATGAACCAGCGTGCCGCACAGCTCGGATGCAAGAATACACACTTTAATAATCCAAATGGTCTGCCTGATGAAACACATTACACCACAGCCGGCGACATGATGAAAATTGCAAAGGCAGCCTGGTACAATCCTCTGTTCCGTAAATTTGTCACCACCCAGACCTATGAGATCCCGCCTACCAACAAACAGCCTGAAACACGCTATCTGCTGAACCACCATAAGATGATGGCAGGACAGTCCTATGCATATGACGGCGTACTTGGCGGAAAGACCGGATATACCACTGATGCCGGAAATACTCTTGTCACTTATGCAAAAAGAGGAAATTCCATCCTGATCGCAGTAGTTCTTAATTCTACTAATGGGGCATTTCCCGACACAGCATCACTGTTTGATTATGGATTTGGAAACTTCGAAAAAGTAGATCTGAACGTTGATTCCAATCCAGTACCTGTAAAGTTTCTTCCATGTGAAAAATATCTGTTAAAGGACAACGGAAATCTGTGTTCTTTCTACTATATGAGGCACGTATACGTAACAGTTCCTACAGGAGCAGACATAAGTAAACTGGTCAGGAAGCAGAAACTTCTCAATAACACAGTCGGGCCTAAACGAATTAAAAGTAAATACTATTTCAATAACCATATGGTCGGATACGGAATGCAATATGAAAAGGAGATCCTTTCAGATCTCCTTCTCAATACTTCTCTTTAATTTTCGCCTGAGGCGGAGGACTTCTTTTCTTTCACGAAGTTCCTCCGCTTCTTCTGTATCTGTGAAACGTAATGTCTTCACTGCAAAATATTTATCGTCATCTGTTTTGCGGATACGAATTTTTCCTTTTACCAGTCCATGCTCTTCACATACAGATATACTGTAATAAACTTTTGGATTATTCATAAACCAGCGAAGCTTACGCTTGGCAGGCAAATGACAGAGCGGACATCTGGTACTTGTCACTTCACGGTCCTTCATGACTTTCTCTCTTGTCATAAATTCTCTGGACACATACTTATCATGATCAGGATAAGAAATATGAATCTCATCTTTTTTCTTCTTTGGGTTCTGGTATACATCCAGAGACGGATGATTAATGATCATGATATTGCTTATTTTCTTCAGAACTTCTGCTGTATACCAGGCATCTGCAAGCGCTCTGTGGAAACTCTGAGACTTTTCTATTTCCAGTTCATCAATCGCATGTTCCAACGCACATCTGCGCTCACCGTCATCGTAACTGATGCTGTACAGTTTCTGCACATCATAATAAGTTACAGGTCCCGGAAGCAGGTCCAGCAGACCATAGAATTTCATATTCCTCTGCAATTCCATCACGTCCTGATTTCCCCAGGTAAAAAAGTACCAGTCTTCTCCACACCAGTCAAGAAATTCTCTGACAGCCTGCTGAAATGGTACACCCTTCATAAGGTCTTTGTAATCCACATGAATCACTTCATGGATGCTGTCATGGATCCATTTATAAACCTGTGGTTTGATCAGCCTGTGAAAACTGTCTGTGATTTCTTTCTTGCTATTTACTTTTACAGCTCCGATTTCGATAATTTCGAATGGAAGTCTGTCGTTACGTGATTTCTTTCCCGCAGGATTCTGGTTCCATTCCAAGTCAAAGACAATATAGTTCATTCATCCGTTCCTTTTTATATGCGGTTTTCGCAATTACCGGCCCTTTATTTTACTTTTTCTCCTAATTCATAGATCGCTTCTATGAGATATTCCTGAAATTTGGCTGCATCTGCATCCATAACTGCAATGTTCTCATCCTTTTCTTCATATGTCCACCAGCGAAAATCCGCGATCGTTCTTCCGGCAGATACTCCATCAGAACAGTCTACATCCAGTACTGCTTTTTGGATTTTAAAAATTTCAGGATGATTCAGATACATAAATGGTACTGCATCATGGATGCTAACCTTTCCCCTGAATTTATTTCCGTTTGCAAGACTGTAAGCAGCCATATCTCCACAAAGTTTTGCAACTTTATTATTATCAGACTGACTGAGTTTTCGGATCTGATTCGCTGTCAGTGCACACTTTTCTGTCACATCCAGACCGCACATTACGACTGGAACACCGGACTTGAATACAATTCTTGCAGCTTCCGGATCTACATAAATATTAAACTCAGCAGACGCAGTAGCATTTCCGCCGGCTATTGCTCCGCCCATGAGAATAATCTCCTGAATTTTATTTTTTACTTCTGGGTAGATTTTAAGGAGTATACCGATATTTGTCAACGGTGCCGTGCAGATCAGGGTTACTTTCTCACCCTCCGGAAGTTCTGTGAGAAGCTTCTTAATATAAAAGACAGCCATCTCTTTTACAGGTTCTGCATCTGATTTGGGAATCGTACAGTCACCAAGACCATTTTTGCCATGAAATTCAGATGCTGTCTGTGGTTCTCTGACAATCGGTTCTACCATACCTGCTGCTACCGGAACATTCAGTTTATAGAGCGCTGTCAGATCCAAAGCATTTCTGGTCACTTTCTCAATAGTCTGATTTCCTACCACTGTTGTTACTGCCAGAAGATCAAACGCTTCCGGATGAGCTGCTGCATAAGCAAGCGCAATCGCATCATCAATTCCCGGATCACAGTCCATGATAATTTTTCTTTTTTCCATAGTTTTTTATTCCCCTTTTTGTTGTAGTTTGTAAATACCATTCATCCCAATTACCCCTGTCGGACGTCTGCTTTATAGTATAACAGACAGAGAAATTACTGTAAACACCTGATATCCTAACGCTGAAACGCAGCATAAAAATTCCCCGCAAACATATTTTTTTATTATGTTTACGGGGAGTCAAGCGGGTATTCACAATTAAACCAGAAAATTTAACTGTATGAAGCACTTCCTTTATTTCTTTGCAGAATACTGTTCTATATAATCAAAAATCTCTTCCGGTTTCTCCAAAAACTTACACATGTCCAGTATCTCCGGTTCCATAAATTTCTCTTTGACCGTATGTTCCAGAAGTTGTTTCATCAGATCATAATAACCATTGATATTGTAAAAAACAATAGCACGGTCCAGACGTTTCAGACTCTTGAGTGTAAGGATTTCAAAGAACTCTTCATATGTTCCGATTCCTCCGGGAACTACGATCGTCGCCTGGGATTTCTCTTCCAGAAGATGTTTTCTCTCACGCATTGTTTCAGTCATAATAAATTCTGTGCAATGCTGATACAAAATACCAGGTTCATCAAAGAAACGTGGTGCAATTCCCAGAAGGTATCCTCCTTCTGCGTCCACACCTCTGGCTGCAGCTCCCATGAGTCCTGTCGCGCCACCTCCAAATACCAGGCCGTGGCCACGCTTTGCCATCTGTCTGCCAAGTTCTTCTGTTTTGTCATAATAAATCTGAGCCAGTTCCGGGCTAGCTGCGCCATAGATGCAAATGTTCATCTTACGAATCTCCTTATTCTCACATATCACAATATTCTGTCTATATAAATTATGTTGTAACTGTTCACTACCTTCATAGTTACGGACCAAAATTCAGGATTAACCAGAAAATTATTTTATAACCTTGAGTTCATACTGTCTGGTTCCTAAACCGATCTTCTCAGCCTGATCCAGTGTTGCCTGCCATTCAATATTCGGGTTGGAATCTTTGAAATGGTCGTGGTGGCAGTGCCAGTCAGGTTTTGCCAGATGTTCTCCAAGCTGGCTGTTCTCAATCGGAGTTGCTTTCAGACAGGCATCTGCACATGCCTGATCCAGAGCTACCGGATCAAAACTTGCAAACATTCCGATGTCCGGAAGGATTGGTGCATCGTTCTCTCCATGACAGTCACAGTTCGGGCTGATATCCTGAACTAAAGATACATGAAAATGCGGACGTCCATGACAGACTGCCTGTGCATATTCTGCCATCTTACGGTCAAGGAGTTCGTTAGCACTGCTGTTTGGATTATATACAGCATCATAACTGCAGGCTCCGATACAACGACCGCATCCTTTACATTTATCATAGTCAATGACTGCTTTTTTGTTCGGATATGTAATCGCATCGCTTCCGCACTCTTTCGCACAGCGACGACATCCTCGGCAAAGTTCTTCATTTACTGCAGGTTTTCCGCTGGCATGCTGTTTCATCTTTCCGGCACGGCTTCCACATCCCATTCCGATGTTCTTCAGAGCACCACCAAAACCTGTTGCTTCATGACCTTTGAAGTGGCTTAAACTGATAAAGATATCCGCATCCATAATGGCATGTCCAATAAGTGCGGTCTGGCAATATTCACCATTCACTACAGGTACTTCTACCTCATCTGTACCACGTAAACCATCACCAATAATAATCTGACATCCTGTTGTAATAGTATTAAAGCCATTCATATTTGCACAGTCCAGATGCTCCAGTGCATTCTTACGGCTTCCAGGATAAAGAGTGTTGCAGTCTGTGAGGAATGGAAGTCCTCCCTGCTCTTTACAGAGATCTGCTACTACTTTTGCATAGTTCGGGCGCAGAAAAGCCATATTTCCAAGCTCTCCGAAATGCATTTTGATCGCTACGAATTTACCATCCATGTCGATGTCTTTGATTCCGGCTGCAATGCAGAGCTTCTTCAGTTTGTCAAGCTGACTGGTGCCAACCGGACATCTGAAATCAGTAAAATAAACGGTTGATTTTTCCATTATTTTATCCTCCTTATTTATTGATCAAACTTTATTTTATCACAAGAGACAAGTTCTTTTCGAGATATTTTTTATTCACATCTGTTCGTAGAATTTTGTCACTTTTTTGTATTCTGCCGGTAAAGTGATCTGCTCTACCACAACATCTCCATCTTCGGCATTGTGATAACGGTAGATGTATACACCTTCCTGAATCTCATCTCCCTCGATCAGTGAAACCGCCAGATATCCCTGTCCTTCAAATTCAAACGTATCCATGATCGCGAAATCCCTTTCTGTTCCGTCAGATACCGGGATGCTGATTACTTCATATTCTTCCATTTTAGTTTCCTTTCATTTATAAATAAATCTATTTCTGTTTACATTATTTTTTTATTGTAGCAAAGAGCGTTCATTAAGTCAAAACGATATCAAAAAGAATTTCGACGCACAAAAAGGCCATGCCCATAGGAGCATAGCCTTTTCGCTTCATGCATTTTATTTACTTTAACCCACTGCTGCTTATGCCATAATTGGTTTCAAAGCTTCTGCAAGTTTCTCTTTCTCAGCTTCTGCCTCTTCAAGGTTCTTGCCAAGAGTTGTGTAATAGATCTTGATCTTAGGTTCTGTTCCAGATGGACGAACGACTACTGTTTCACCATTATCCAGTTTGTAAATGAGTACATTTGCTGCCGGAAGTCCTGTTTCTTCTGGTTTCTTGTAGTCTGTTACTTTAACGATCTGGTGACCTGCGATCTCTGTGAGAGGTTTGTCACGAAGTCCCTGCATCAGAGCTGACATCTTGTCCATTCCGCTTAATCCCGGGAATTCAAAACTGTCTACTTTGTTCAGGTAACGTCCATACTGTGCATAGATTTCTTCCAGTCTCTGTTTCAGAGAGCTTCCAATGCTTCTGTAGTATGCAGCCATCTCGCAGATCAGCATGGATCCGATAATGGCATCCTTATCACGCACATACGGTCCTGCAAGGTATCCATAGCTCTCTTCAAATCCGAAGATGAAACGGTCCACTTCACCAGCAGCCTCAAGCTGTGCGATCTGGTCGCCGATCCACTTAAATCCGGTAAGTACGCTTCTAAGCTCTACACCGTAGTGCTCTGCAACTGCGTCTGCAAGAGGTGTGGAAACGATAGATTTCACTGCAACCGGGTTCTTCGGCATTGTGCCTTTCTCGATACGGCCAGCTGCAATATAGTCAAGAAGAAGAACTCCCACTTCATTACCACTTACCAGCTCATAGGAACCGTCCGGGCATTTCATGGCAATACCAACGCGGTCTGCATCCGGGTCAGTAGCAAGCATAAGATCTGCTCCTGTCTCCTTGGCAAGCTTCAGTCCCTGCTCCAGAGCTGCGAAAATCTCCGGGTTCGGGTAGCTGCATGTGGTAAAATAGCCGTTCGGGTATTCCTGTTCCGGAACAATTGTTACATCTGTGATTCCGATATCCTTCAGGATCTGGGTTACCGGCACAAGTCCGGAACCATTCAGCGGGCTGTAAACCAGCTTCAGTCCTGCTGTCTTACAAAGGCCTGGGCGAACCTGGCGGGACTCGATTGCATCGTAAAGAGCACGTTTGCAGTCATCACCAACAAAGCGGATCAGGCCTTCCTCAACGCCCTCTGCAAAGGACATATATTTCGCACCAGTCAGAATGTCTGTCTTCTGGATCTCATCATAAACGATAGCCGCAGCATCATCTGTCATCTGGCAGCCATCCGGGCCGTAAGCCTTGTATCCATTATATTTAGCAGGGTTATGAGATGCGGTAACCATAATACCCGCGTTGCACTCATAGTAGCGTGTCGCAAAGGAAAGGGCCGGTACAGGCATTAATGCATCATAAATTCTGACCTTAATGTCATTGGCAGCCAGAACTCCTGCTGCTGTTTTCGCAAATATATCACTCTTCAGACGGCTGTCGTAGCTGATTGCAACGGTCTGAGTGCCGCCCTGAGTCTTCACCCAGTTAGCAAGACCCTGTGTAGCCTGACGCACTACATAGATATTCATACGGTTGGTACCTGCTCCAAGAACTCCACGGAGTCCTGCTGTACCAAATTTCAGAGCTACTGCAAAACGATCTTTAATTTCTTCATCGTTTCCTTCAATCTTAGATAATTCTGGTTTCAGATCTGCATCCTCGAGATCCGCTGCCATCCAGCGCTTGTACTCTTCGTTATACATTTTAACCACTCCTGCCATTATTATTCTATTTATTTTGTCTAATATTACTACAGATATTAATAATATACCACATTTTTCACGAAACGGCAATATAAGCGACAAATTTCTACCAGACATTTTTTCTCTGTTTTCCACTAATTTCCGACAATTATACATTTCAGCCGCAGTTCACAGGGAACATTCCATTCTCACATTATCAATTTAGGTATAGCGTTCCCGGCTTTTTTACGCTATAATAAGATAGTGTGCGAAAGCAACCATCCTAACTGCTTTCCCTTTATCTGACATTGAGATTTGAAAAACACTATAAAATTCAATTGCAGCAATCTTTACAGCTGCAGAACGGAGGAGATTATGGAAATTGTCTGCTTAGACTTAGAAGGTGTGCTTGTCCCGGAGATCTGGATCGCATTTGCCGAAGAAACCGGCATTCCGGAGCTGAAACGAACCACAAGAGACGAGCCTGATTACGATAAATTAATGAAATACCGCCTGAACATTCTGAAAGAGCATGGTCTTGGTCTGAAAGAAATCCAGGAGACCATCGCCAAGATCGCCCCGCTTCCAGGCGCCAGGGAATTTCTGGACAAATTAAGAGCACAGACTCAGGTTATCATCCTCAGTGACACTTTTTCCCAGTTCGCAGGTCCTCTTATGAAAAAGCTGGGCTATCCTACCATCTTCTGCAACACACTGGTAGTGGGCGAAAATGGCGAAATTACTGATTTCAAAATGCGCTGCGAAAAGTCCAAATATACCACTGTGAAAGCCCTGCAGTCCATTGGCTACGACACCATTGCCAGCGGTGACAGCCACAACGACCTTGGCATGATCCAGGCAAGTAAAGCAGGATTCCTGTTCAAGAGCACGGATGCGATCAAGGCTGAATATCCGGAGATTCCGGCTTATGAAACATATGACGAGCTGTATGACGCAATTATGAAGGCAATTAAAAATTAATGTAAAGTAAAACTTGGATTCCATCCAGTTTCCGCCAATACATAGCAGTTGGGCAACTGCTATTCCTAAGCATGTCATTTCAGATGCGCTCTTAGCGAAGGTAAAATCCACAACCTGCATAGACTTAGGCGTGAGGGCTTTCCCGAACGTCTTAGCCAGAGTTGACCGTTAGTTCACCGGAGCGCGGTACCGACCTGCGTGGAATATCAGTTGCCCAACTGTGTACCTCTTATATCTTCTTCACGCTTTCCCTCTCAATAAACTGCGTACACATCTGCATCTTGATCTTAATCCCGTCATTATCTTTCAGAATATCCCGCAACCGCCTTACAACAGCTCTTCCCATCTCCTGCTTCGGCACCCGGAGTGTGGTCAGAGGCGGATAAGAAATTGAGGAAAAAGTAAGGTCGTCAAATCCCACAATAGATATGTCCTCCGGAATCCGGATTCCAAACTCTGCCATAGCTTTCATAGCCCCCAGCGCGATCATATCGTTGTCTGCGAAGAAAGCTGTAGGCAGCTTCACCTTCTCAGACAAATACCGTTTCATATTCTCGTAAGCACCGTCGATGGTAGTTGCCATTGTAAAAATATAGTCCTTACTCAGGGGAAGTCCCGCCTTTTGCAGTGCTGTCTGATACCCTGCAAAACGAGACCGGAAAGGTTTGATCCTGAAATCTCCCCGCAGATAACCAATCTCTTTATGTCCATTGGCAATGAGATACTCTGTAGCCATACGCGCAGAATCTGCATTATTGATCAGCATGGCATCAAAGCTCATATCCTCTTTCCAGTAATCAATCACAATAAACGGGCAGGTCATCCCGCGGATCAGGTCAATGTCCGCATCCACCATCTCTGTTCCCAGAAGGATCACGGCCGACGCCTTGTCATTCATGATCCACTTCGCCTGTTCCTGATATCCAGGATCTCTTTTGTCCAGATTACACATCTGCATTTCCATTCCACAGGCGCGGCATTCCTGTTCCACCCCGGAAATCAGCTGGATAAAAAAGGGAGAATCCTCAACCACAGCACCATCCCGCTTAAACATGACAAATTTTATTTTGCGGATATGATTTTCCTCAAAATACCCAAGATCCTGCGCCACTTTAAAAATCTTCGCAGATGTCTCAGCATTCACGCCTTTTTTGTAGTTTAGTGCATTTGAAACAGTTGCCGGAGAAAATCCTGTGATCTCACTGATTTTTCTCACACTCACTTTCATTTTAGTTCCTCCTCTGTCGGTAAAATAATGCCATACATCTGCGAAAAAAAGACGCTGCAAAAACAAGCTATCACCTGTTATTCGCAGCGTCTTCTCTGATCATTTTATGCCGGGAACGCAACTCCCGCTCTTAAAATTATGTTCGGATAAGGTGTAAACTCACCTGTACGGATTGCAAATTTGCACTGTGCAGACATCTTTTTCAGATCTACGTGGTCAATTCTGCTCTCCTCTGCCTCAGGAAGGCTCTGCTGAATATATGCAAGAAGCTCCGGATTTTTTTCCTCAATCTCATTTGCAATGGTGTAGGCTTCCACTTCTGTCTCCGCCAGCACTGCATCCATCACCTGTTTAAAGGTAGGAACCCCTCCGCATACAACCAGGTCTACAATCTCCACGCCCTTTGGAATGGGCATTCCTGCATCACCGATCATAAACAGATCTTTATGTCCCAGCTCTGCGATACAACGGATCAGCTGGGCATTTAAAATCCCTGATTTTTTCATGCTATTCCTCCTGCATCTCTGATTATTACTATAAATCTTTTTCGGATTTTTTTCAACTTTTCAAATTATTTTAACATTAAGAAAGGTTTTGGTTACTGTTCACTCCGTGACCAGTAACACGCTTCGATTATTTATTCTCGTTTCTTGCCTGAAGTGCCATCTTCGCCTGAAGATTTCTCTGTGTCTGGTCAATTACAA
>OKVF01002104.1_pt1 | contig 12274 bp, 13 predicted proteins | sample 1604831 | NCBI WGS metagenome assembly OKVF01 (sample SAMN01760980, study PRJEB22395) | human gut metagenome
TTCGTCTTCTATGTATTCCTTGCCGGCAAAGAGATGCACCGTCTGGTCGCCTATGGTATCGTTCACCTTGGTGTTAATCACATACATGAGCGATGTCACTTCGGGGAAAGCCTTCAGGAAATCTTCGAGGAGAGCCTTAAGTTCGTCATGGCGGTCTTCGCCGACAACAAGCACCACCATGATTTCGCCTGTGGAGGCTATGCGCACCATCATCGTACGCAGAAAACCGTTCTGTGCTTTCAGGTCGTAGAAGGGGAGTCCGTGAGTTTTGCCATATTCCTTGATATGACGGCGCATACGGTTGGAGATGTCATCCTGGAGATAGCAGCGGTCTATATCAAGCACCTTGTCGAACGAACCGGGAATATGGAATCCGGCGGCATCGCGGTCGGCGAATTCCTCGCCCGATGCGAGTTGCTCAAATGTAAGCCAGCTGTGATTGGAGAAAGTATACTCCATTTTGTTGCGGTACTCCCATATCTGCTTACTACCTAATGTCTCGGGAATTTCGGGCAAATCGATTTTCGCAATGCGCGTAAGCGCATCGAACACCTGCTGGCGCTTGCACTTCAGCTGATATTCATAAGGCAGATGCTGCCATCGACAGCCGCCGCACACAGTAAAATGGCGGCAGGGCGGGTCCGTGCGTAAATCGCTCAGCTTGCAGAAAGCCGTTATACGGCCTTCTGCATAATTTTTCTTCTTTTTGGAAAGCTTTATATCGACATGGTCGCCTGGCGCCCCGAATGGCACAAAGACAACCATCTCTCCCACACGTGCCACGGCGTTACCCTCGGCAGCGACATCTTTTATCTCAACGTCTTCCAGTACAGGAAGTTCTTTCCTTTTTCTTGACACTTTTCTGATATTTATTTATAAGAGAACGTGCATGTCGCACAGAATCCGTTTCTTCAGGCAATACTGAATTGATATAATCAGTAGGACGCGAAAAATCGCGTCCTACAAAACTCTCTATAATAGATTTTATCAGTTTTCCGGCAACTCGTAGAATGGAATGTCGACCAGACGGATGTTGAAGCGCAGATTGGTATAGGGCGGAATGGCACCCGAACCGGTGTTTCCGTAACCCACCTGATAAGGCACTATCACTTCGACACTGTCGCCGCAATGCACATTTTCAAGAGCCATAGCCCAGCCTAAAATAGTCGACTGCAGATTCGTGCGGAAGATGCCGGGCGCTCCGTATGAAGTGACGTTGACCGACGAATCGAGCGGCGTGCCGTCGTATAGATGCAGATAGTAGCGCACGTCCACAGTACTGTTATACAGCGGAGAAAGCTTATCGGCATTTTCGGCAGGGTCGTTGAAATAATGCAGGAGCACAAACGACGAAGGATACCACGCAGGCACCACCGTCTTATAGTAGTCGGAGCCATCAGCATTTTTCTTGGCAATCATTTCGTTGAGCCACTGATTGTTGATGTCTCGCCATTCTTTGTAAGCCTCCCAGGTCTTCTGTGTATCGTCGTCGCTGCACGAGCTGAGCGATACACCAGCGAGAGCGGCCATGGCAACTGCTATCAGAAATATGATTTTTTTCATTGTCAGAATTGTACTTGAGGAGCGCGGGCTGCTTCGGCATCAGCCTTGAACTGAGGTTTGGCGCTGAAACCGAATATTCCGGCGAAAATGTTGGCAGGGAAACGACGCACTGTTACATTATAGGTGGTCACGATTTCTGTATAACGCGTACGCTCGGTGGCTATGCGGTTTTCCGTCCCTTCGAGTACGGTTTCAAGATTGGTGAACTGCGTATCGGCCTTCAAGTCGGGATAAGCCTCGCGCACAGCGTTGACATAGATGCTGAGAGCCTTGTTAAGGCTTTGCTGTGCCTGATTAAAATTGTCAAGGCTCTGCTGATTGTTGGGGTCGACATTCTCATTGGCCTTGGCATCGTTATAGGCCTGCGAAAGACCCGCACGCGCCTCGGTCACTTTCTCGTAGGTCGAACTTTCGTGTTCGGCATAACCTTTGACAGTTGCGACCATATTGGGAATCAGGTCCATGCGGCGCTGATACTGCACTTCGACCTTCGCCCATGCCTGCTCTACCTGCTGGTCGAGAGTAACCATATTGTTGTAGGTAGAGCAGCCGCTCGTGCCAAGCAGCAATACGAGTATTACGACTACGCCAATCCAGATATATTTCTTCATAAAAGGAATTATTTAAGTTTGCGGAGGAGAGCCGAGAGGCTTACGCGGTCGTGGATGAGCTTGTGGAGGTCAGCGACGGCAACACGTGTCTGCTCCATGGAATCACGCTCGCGGAGAGTGACTGTATTGTCCTCAAGAGTCTGGTGGTCGACAGTGATGCAGTACGGAGTACCGATTGCATCCTGGCGACGGTAGCGCTTGCCGATTGCGTCTTTCTCTTCATAGTGTGTTGCGAAGTCGAATTTAAGCTCATCGACAATCTCGCGTGCTTTTTCAGGAAGACCGTCTTTACGGACAAGAGGCAGCACGGCGCATTTCACCGGAGCGAGAGGTGCCGGGAGGTGAAGCACTACGCGGGTGTCGCCTCCGGGAAGCTGTTCTTCCTCGTACGAGGAGCAGAGCACGCTCAGGAACATACGGTCCACGCCGATGGATGTCTCAATCACATAGGGAGTGTAGCTCTCGTTGAGCTCGGGGTCGAAATACTGTATTTTCTTGCCCGAGAATTTCTCGTGCTGCGAGAGGTCGAAGTTCGTGCGCGAATGCACGCCCTCCACTTCCTTGAAGCCGAAAGGCATCTGGAACTCGATATCGGTGGCTGCATTGGCGTAGTGGGCAAGTTTCTCGTGGTCGTGGAAGCGGTATTTCTCATCGCCGAGACCAAGGGCCTTATGCCATTTGAGACGCCATTCTTTCCACTGCTGGAACCACTTGATTTCCTCACCGGGACGAACGAAGAACTGCATCTCCATCTGCTCGAACTCGCGCATACGGAAGATGAACTGACGGGCAACTATCTCATTGCGGAAAGCTTTGCCAATCTGGGCGATACCGAAAGGTATGCGCATGCGGCCGGTCTTCTGCACATTGAGATAGTTCACAAAAATACCCTGCGCTGTCTCCGGACGGAGATATACTGTCATCGAACCGTCGGCAGTAGAGCCCATTTCGGTCTTGAACATGAGGTTGAACTGGCGCACTTCAGTCCAGTTCTTCGTACCCGAAATCGGACATACGATGCCTTCGTCGAGAATAATCTGACGCAGACCTTCGAGGTCATTGGCATTCATGGCCTGCGAGAAACGCTCGTGAAGAGCGTCGCGGTGAGCCTGATGCTCAAGCACGCGTACATTGGTGGCTCGGAACTGAGCCTCGTCGAATGCATCGCCGAAGCGCTTGGCTGCCTTCGCCACCTCTTTATCTATCTTATCATCGATTTTGGCTATCTGGTCTTCGATGAGCACATCGGCGCGATAACGCTTCTTCGAATCACGGTTGTCAATCAGAGGGTCGTTGAAGGCATCTACGTGACCCGATGCCTTCCATATTGTAGGATGCATGAATATTGCCGAGTCAATACCCACGATATTGTCGTGAAGCAGCGTCATGGCATCCCACCAGTAACGTTTGATATTGTTTTTGAGTTCTACACCATTCTGGCCGTAATCATAGACGGCCGACAGACCGTCGTAAATCTCGCTGGAAGGAAAGACGAAACCGTACTCCTTGGCGTGAGATACGATTTTCTTGAATACATCGTCTTGCTGTGCCATTATACTATCTAATCTATTAAAATTTCTGAATTAATGTGCAAAGGTACACATTATTGCTCAAATTACAGCCATTAAGGCATTAAAAACACTTAAAACTTCAGTCAGCATAAGCGAATCGGCTCTCAGCCTCCCATCCGTCACTTCATCTCCTATGCTTATACCCTGACAATCACAGCAATACATTTCAGCAGTCAAAAAACATCAAAAAAATACCTCTCAAAATTTGGCCGGCTCGCAGAAAATGTCTAACTTTGCATCGCAATTCGGAAAAACACCGGTTGCACCAACGCGAAAATAGCTCAGTTGGTAGAGCACGACCTTGCCAAGGTCGGGGTCGCGGGTTCGAGTCCCGTTTTTCGCTCTAAACCCTCCTGCATTCCGCAGACCATGTCCGGGTGGTGGAATTGGTAGACACGCTACTTTGAGGGGGTAGTGGCAGAAATGCTGTGTGAGTTCGAATCTCATCTCGGACACAAACAATCCGCAAGTTACTTCGGTGATTTGCGGATTGTTTTTTGCATCAATTCTATATATCAGAATATTTCAGTAGTTTTCTATCATTGTCACCGCTTTCCAGTACGCTCATCTGATGAATGGCTATCTGATTCAGTTTCACAAGCCGCTCGCTTTGCGTCATCCCCTGCCCGATGAAAACCGCGTTGAGATTTTCCATATTCGACAGGCAGATAAGCTCGTTTATTGAGGCGTAATCGCGTATATTACCCTTCATATCGAGGTGGGCATCGCGCCATTGTTTTGCCGTTATACCGAACATCGCCACATTCAGCACATCGGCTTCGTTGGCGTAAATCATACTTGCCTGTGTCGGTGTAACCTCCGAAGGAATAAGGTTTTGCTTTATCGCATCGGTATGTATGCGGTAATTAATTTTCGACAGCTCTCGTCTCGCCGACCAACCCAATAACCGCTGTTCCTCCGTCTTCAGCCGCTGAAATTCCTTGACGATGTAGATTTTGAACTCAGGGCTAATCCACATCGCAAATTCAAAGGCAATATCCTTATGGGCGTACGTACCGCCATATCGACCGGCCTTTGCCTGAACGCTTATTGCATTTGTCCTTGCCGCAAATTCCTTGACGCTTATTTTGAAACTATTGAGTCCGGACTGATTTCTAATTATGGCGAATTCGCCATAATTAAAATCAGGATTATACACTTTCTCCCAAATGCCGATGTATTCAAGAGTGTTGCGATTACGCAGCCAGTCGGTTATGAAAAAATCTCCGTCTTTGGCACGTAACATATCTGTCAGGCAGATATAGTCCTCGCCATTTACTTTTATCACATTGACTTCTGTATCCTTTACGGTGATTTTTGTCATAACATTTTTTCTTTATTCAGTTGTTAATTATTACGTGAATGTCAAAGTTTCAGTTCTGGCGTATATGCCAATACGCAAAGTTACACTTTTTTGCTAACAAACAGCGCGTTACATTGAAATTTAATGTCTCTTTGCTTTCTGTCCGTCGGACATTCCGGCATAAAAAAAGGTCTCCGCCGACTTGCGACAGAGACCGTATGCTGTGTAGAAAGCGAAGGAATTAATCCTCGTTAGCACGGAGGTGCTGCACGTAGATAGCCTTCATCATCTTCTTGCGGTTGGTGACAGAGGGCTTCTGGAAAGCCTGACGGCTGCGGAGTTCCTTTACAATGCCTGTTTTTTCAAATTTACGTTTAAATTTCTTGAGTGCTCGTTCGATGAGCTCGCCTTCTTTTACTTGTACGATAATCATATTATATGGTGATATTTTTGATTTTGCATATTTTAGCGGGGCAAAATTACGAATTTTCTATTACATCCCAAAACTTTATCCCACTTTTTTTCGCTTGTCAAAGAAAAATTTCCTTAAACACAACCGACGGTGAGACAATGTGCCGCGTAGCCGACGGCACATATCTTAAAATATAAATTCTAAAAAAGCAACACTCCTCAAAGGACATGTATTTCATTTAGGTCTTCCGCTTACTTCTTCAGCCTTTCTGGCGTGAGAAGTGTCCTCTTGGGAGAAAAGCGGATTTTGTTCATTTCAATCGCGCTGAGCGCTGCGGCGTTTTTCAGCGTCGGTTCGGGTATGTGTTTCGGCTCTTTCATTTTTCAGTTTTGTCAATCAAAGGTGAAAGCCGGTTGATAAGCAGGAGCACGGCCAGATACGTTGCTCCGAGTACAAAGAAATTGGTTGTAAGCGGCAATGCCTCCCGTAGCCAGCCCCCGCCGAGATAGCAGAAGAAAAGCAGCCATAGAGTGGCCTGCACGCTCAGACACAGCGTGCACCAGGCTTTGGCGCGGTATTTCTGATACCATACGCTCCAGAACGAGAAAGGCAGACAGCAGACATTGCAAAGCGCCAGATAACCTGTGTATTGAGGAAATATCAGCAACGCAAGCAGGCTTACAGAGAAATACGCGAACCCGACCTCACTCCAGCCGAAAATTCCGAAGAATTTAGATGCTTTCGTGGCGAGAACACTGTCGCACCCTCCGGCTTCAATCGCCTTGCACACATTATCGGCTGCCCCACTGTCGATGTTAAGCGATTTCTGCATAAGCAGATACGTCATATACAGCCCGACCATATCCAGAATCGTCACAAGCACTGTGGACACATGGCGCCCAATGCCGTTGGCAATGAACAGATACAGGAAAATGAAAGCGAGCGTCGCAAGCAAAATCCATTTTTTCGCAACCGATATTATCTCGTCACGCCTATGAGCCGAATAATCGGGCTCAACAGAATCTCCGTCGGGAAAAGCACACAGCACAACTCCCGTCGCAGCGTTGACAAAATCGCCGAACGGCATTTTTTCGGGCACTCCCTGAGTAAGATAACCCACAGTATTCCGGTCAATGGAGGTCACAATCACGAATCCGCCACCGGTCTGCGCGAGAAACGGAGCGGCAATCTCCGACATCTCACTCTTATCACCGAGCATATAACTCCGGTTCTTGATGTTATAGGCATCAAGAAGCTTGGAGAGCCCGAAGAGCGAATTGAACGGCATTGAATGAAACTCCCCGTTTGAAAAGCCGGAAGTATGCCTTATACCGAGCTCGCGCAAAAAATCCGAAAAAATGGTGATGTCCGTCATTATTTCATGAAGCTTTCCACCTTACCCAACAAAGCCTCGCCGTCGATTTCGCCGCTCTGGCGCCACACCGGTGTTCCGTCACGATAGATTATGAATGTGGGAATCGAGTTGACACCGGCATCTTCCGCGCTCTCGTTATTCCGGTCAATATCGAACTGGTACACAGGAACCCGGCCGTCAAGCAATTCCTTTACCTGCGCCACCACGGGCATCATCCTTTGGCAATGAGGACACCATGAGGCATAGAATTCCACAAGAACGACCCTGTCACTTTTAATCACATCGGAGTATGTCATAGTTATGTCGGATTATGAGTTTTGTTTATTCCATAACACCCGACGTGGCATTATGGTTTCAACTCCGATGCACGAATACGACAAAGCGACCGCAAAAATTTCTTTGCGGCTGCCATGGAAATATAGTAAGGATTATTAGCGCAACGACTGGAAAAATTCCGTGCGGAGCGCAGGATTGCCGTCGAAAATGCCGTTGTAGTGAGTGGTGACAGTGGCGGCATGCTGCTTCTCCACTCCGCGCATCTTCATGCAGAGATGCTCGCCCGAGCACTCGACAATCACGCCCTTGGCACCTGTGGCCTTTAGCACTTCGTCACATATCTGGGCGGTGAAACGCTCCTGAATCTGAAGCCGGCGCGCGAACACGTTTACAATACGGGCCAGCTTACTGAGGCCGACGATTTTGTCAGAAGGAATATAGCCGATGCTCACCTTGCCGAAGAAAGGGAGGATATGGTGCTCGCACATGGAGTAGAATTCGATGTCGCGCACAATAATCATGCGCGAGCCTTCATGCTCGAATAGAGCCTGCTCCATTATCGCGTCGGCATCGGCACGGTAGCCTGAGGTAAGGAACCACAGGGCTTTGGCTGCACGGACGGGAGTTTTCACAAGCCCCTCGCGGTCGGGATTCTCACCAAGAAGTTCGATAATCGATTTAATGTGCGATGCCACGGCATCGATACGTTGCTGCTCGCTCAATTGCTGCATATCAGTCGACTATGTTTATTTTATCGCGGACAACCCTCAGATAGGGCGCAAGATAGGGAAACGCGGCACGGATTTCAGCCAGGGCGGCTTCGGCTTCGCCACGCGTACGGAAATCACCCACCTTCACACGCCAGTAAGGCGAGTTGAAAGTCATATAGCTGCGCAACTGCGGAAACGAAGCGCTTATGCGTCGGTTTGCACTCTCGGCCTCGCTGCGGGCCGTGCGGGGATTGTTGTCGTCGAAAACCTGTACCCGGTAACCGGTACGGACAGACGTGCCTGTACGATGATGCTCAGCCGCATTTTCTCCGTTTTCAGGTACGATGGCCGCAGGAGTATATTCAAGCAGGCGCAGCAATGCTTCAGGCTGGTCGATGCGGATATTGCCTGACGCGTTGATTTGAGCACAGATTGATACTACGTTTTCTGCCGCAGCAGTCATTGCCGCAGCAAAAAGCACGATTGCGCAGAATGTCGAACGGATAAATACGGCCATCTTCATAGTTATGAATATCAATTAGCGAAGCGGCCGGAAGCACGGAAAGGCTTCCGGCCGTATCGCAGAAAAAAGTTTATCTGAGGTTCTCTGTTCAGAAAGCCTTGACGATGCCCATGAAGTCGGCGCACTTGAGTGCGGCACCACCGATGAGGCCGCCGTCAACGTCGGGCTTTGCGAAGAGCTCTGCGGCGTTGGAGGGCTTGCAGATGACGCCCTACAGAATCGAGGTATTCTCGGCTACTTCCTTGCCGTATTTGGCAGCCACCGTGGCACGGATATGAGCGTGCATGTCTTCAGCCTGGTCAGCAGTGGCGGTTTTGCCTGTACCGATAGCCCATACGGGTTCGTAAGCGAGAATCACCTTGCCGAAATCTTCGGCGCTGAGATTGAAAAGACCTTCTTCCACCTGCTTTGCAACAACTTCGTTGTATGTGCCGTTATCGCGCTGCTCGAGAACTTCACCGATGCAGAAGATGGGTGTAAGACCGTTTTCGAGTGCGAGAGCTACCTTCTCACGGAGTGTCTCTGCGGTTTCTCCGTAGTACTGACGACGCTCGCTGTGACCGAGAATCACGTATTTTGCGCCTGTCGAGGCTACCATGGGAGCGGAAACTTCGCCGGTATACGCACCCGACTTGTGGTCGGCGCAGTTTTCGGCACCGAGACCGAGAACGTTCTGGTCGATAACGGCTGCCACGGGGCAAAGATGTGTGAAAGGAGTGCAGATAATTACGTCGCAGTTGGCTTTTGTAGCCTGGAGGGCTTCGTAAACTTCTTTAGCAAGGGCAACACCTTCGGGAACTGTAGTGTTCATTTTCCAGTTGCCTGCCACGATATTCTTTCTCATTATCAGAGGTTTTTATGTTTTACAATATTTGCCTGTATTACGGGCGCAAAGTTACTATTTTTTTTTGAATTGAGTATCGCTCTCGCCTGCATTTCCTTTGTCGGGCTTCGGACGCCGCACAAAAAGACGCAGCATCCGCGGCGAAAGACTGAGCATATATATGGCTATGAGCGACACAATATAGATGCCCAGCGCGGCAGAGTGCAGCCGCCCGTTGTCCACTGCTTCCACTCCTGTTTCAAAGATATTTCCCTCGTCTTCGGTAAGGGAAAGGGAAATGTCCATTGACTGCAGAGTGCGTTTCCAGCGCACGAACCCACCGGAAACATAGACAAGGGCACCGTCGCCGCGCACAAGCTGCTTAAGGGCCGTATCCTCCACTGTATAGACCGGGAAACGCGGACGCGTAAGCTCGGTCCATAAATCGAGCGCACTTCCTGTAGCGCCCACAAGGGCTACAAATTCAACACCATGCGCCAGAGCATATTCATTGAGCCGGTTCACATAGTGTGCACGGGAGAGAAACTGCATGTCGGGCTCGGCTATGACAAGATAAAGCACCGGCACATCGGCATTGGCCAGTTCGGGGCCGACATCATTTCCGTCCTTGTCGAGAATCTGAAATCCGCGTTCGGCAGCCGAGGCTGTCCATTCCATATCGACGAATGTCCACGTACTGTCCGGCAGGGCATCAAGTGTAAAAATCTGCCTTTTGCCGTTTTTCTCATATATGTAGAACTCCTGTGTCTCAGAATCCTCGGAGAACAGGGGCTGACCGAGTTTGTATGGACGGAAATCGACCACAGGCTGCACATTATAGCCCACAAACGAAAGCCATAGCGGAAAAGCGAATGTAACCGTTATCACAAGCCACTGAATCGGTGCCGGATAGAGACCACGTACCAACGGGCCTTTTATAAGGAGGAAAACAAGGAGTACCGTCAGCACAATGTTTTTAAGCAGTGTCGCACCGTTGCTTATCACTATGAAATCTCCGAAACATCCGCAGTCCGATACCGGGTCGGCCAAATATATATATACCGTCAGCGGCAGCATGACAGCCATCATGGCGAGGCCGGTCATGGCCGAGAAGCGCTTTAGCGAACCTGTGGCGAGCATCACACCGGTGCAGAATTCGATACACGCGAGTGCGACACACCCTGTGAGCACTACCTCGCGCGGGAACGACAGTCCCCATACCGTGAGGTACTCTTCCACTTTAATGATAAACCCCCACGGGTCAATGGCCTTGGCCCACCCTGATATGACGAAAGTGGCTCCGGTTATAATCCGCGCCAGCCATACCGCAGCCGTGCATATACGCGACTTAACGGCAGTTTTCATCCTCCGTAAGCTTGATTATGCCGAATACGGCATAATTGATTATGTCGAAATAATTTGCGTCAATGCCTTCCGACACGCGCGTCACTCCGGCATTGTCTTCAATTTCTTTAGTGCGGGCTATTTTGGTGAGAATAAAGTCATCATACGAAAGCACCCGCATATCGCGCCAGGCCTCGTTATAGTCGGTATTCTTGCGTATCATCAGCTCCATGGCCTCGTGCGCGATGCCGTCGTAGAGTTCGAGAGCATGCTCGGCGCTCATATCCTTCTGGTCGGCAAAACCGGCACGCAGCTGAATGATACCTATAATTCCATAATTGACAATGGCGATGAATTCGGGCAGAATACCCTCCCCTACGGCCGACACGCCTGTTATCTGCAGCGTGCGTATGCGTTTGGCCTTGATAAAAAGCTGGTCGGTGACAGCCTCGGGTCTGAGAATGCGCCACGACGGACCGTAGTCACCGAGTTTCGCGGCAAAAACCTGACGGCAGCGGGCGAGGGCCTCAGCAAATTCTTCGTTGGTATTATGTTTGTCCATATATGTGTTATTATACGGCAAAATTATAAATTTCCTCCGTAATTTGCAACCGGCGCCATATCTGCAAGTATAAATGTATCAGTTACAGCCGGCCATTCCGGCCGAAAGGGTGTAAAGCGAGCGGCAATCTCGCGAACGGATGATAATCGCCTTTCAGACCGATTGGAACAGCATGCCGTATGTCGCTTACAATCTGAATACTGTTGCGTGCTTCGCTGATACGGAATCCTTCGCCATCAAGAATCTTCCTGTAGCTCAAAGTGTGAAGTTCGGTGAAGCCTTCACTGAATTCAAACTCATCTCCGTCAATACTGATGACCCGATAAGTCTTCTTTCCATCCTGTGCAGCATTCGTCGGAAGACAGTCGGCGTTGATGCTGAGAAAATAGCGCACATGCGCCTTCTCAAATTCCAGATAGCCTGCAACGCGGTCAAAACTCATTACATGAACGATATTACGCTTTACCGTGCCGACTTTTCCATTTGTCTCCTAATTTTCAAATATTTCTCGCACTATTTTAGACTGTACACGTGGGGGGGGTAATTTGTTGATACACAATTATTTACACAAACGATATCTCTTGCTTCAGATTTTCATATCCGGCCGGAATAAAACCCGACGTTATTTTTTATTTTCACGCAGTTTTTACCGATTGCACAGCATCATCACATCACTTCAAGTTTTGCCGAAAAAGAAAGAATGCGTACCTTTGCAATAAGGAAAAAGAAAGGAAATAAAAATGCCAAACCATACACGTGCCGAAAAGCTCGAAGCCTTCGGCAGAATTATCGACACACTCGACATTCTCCGCGTAAAATGCCCTTGGGACGCCAAACAGACCAACGAAAGCCTGCGTCCAAACACCATTGAGGAAGTTTACGAACTCACTCAGGCCCTCATGGACAACAACGCCTCCGAAATCCGCAAGGAACTCGGGGATGTGCTCCTTCACATACTTTTCTACGCAAAAATCGGAGATGAAAACGGGCAGTTCGATATCGCTGACGTAGCCGACGCGCTGAACGACAAACTCATCTTCCGTCATCCGCACGTCTTCGGCACAACACACGCAGACAATGCCGAACAAGTAACGCAGAACTGGGAGGAACTGAAGTTACGCGAGAAAGGCGGCAACCGCTCTGTGCTCGCCGGTGTACCGGCAGCCCTCCCGGCACGTGTCAAAGCCTTCCGCGTGCAGGA
>OKVF01002105.1_pt1 | contig 12271 bp, 10 predicted proteins | sample 1604831 | NCBI WGS metagenome assembly OKVF01 (sample SAMN01760980, study PRJEB22395) | human gut metagenome
GCTCCAAGGACGGAGAAAGGCGGTGGCGGAGTTGCACTTCTAACTTGACGGTGGGTTTTGTTTTGCAAACTAACATGGAAATGACGGATCTTATGATAGCAGTGTGTTTTTAATAGTTACGTTTAGATTGTAATGGCCATGATATAATTTGAGATAAAGGCGATGCGGAATATTTTTAAATGCTTATATTTGCGCAGGAATGTACCTTATAATATGCGCGAAACGAAAAAATGAAAGCAAGATGAAAAAATGGATATTCATAGCGGGATTGTGTCTGATGACGGTTACTCTGCAAGCGCAGTCGTATAAAGATTATGTACAAAAGGCGCTTGATGCGATGGCGGCAGACAGTTTGGATCTGGCTGAAAACCTGTTCCGTGAAGCTATGCGCCTGGAGCCGGCACAACGATCCAATGCCATGATATATTGTCAGATAGGACGTATACAGGAAAGTCGTGGCGAACTTCATAAAGCATTGGACAGTTATACCATGGGATTGAATGTGGCTCCTCATGTGCTGCCGTTACGGATGGCGCGGGCTAAACTTTATATGCAGTTAGGCAATGAGGAAAAGGCATTGGTAGATTATAGTGATGTGCTTGATTGGAAAACGGATGAGCAGGAAGCTCTTTTCATGCGGGCTTATATCTATGCAGGGCAACGGTTGTATAAAAAGGCGCGTGCTGATTATGAAGCTTTGTTGAAGCTTAATCCGGCACATGAGGAGGCCCGAATCGGTTTGGTTTTGGTGAATGAGAAAGATAACCGTCCGCGTGAAGCCATGGAGCAAATTAATGCCATGGTGGCGGTGTCACCGGATCATGCTATTTTGTATGCTGTTCGTGCCGGATTGGAACAGACGCGTAAGCAATATGAGGCGGCTGAGGCTGATTTTAAGAAGGCGATATCCCTTGATCCTAAAAATACGGATTATTTATTGAATCGAGCTGCGCTTTATATAGAGATGGGAAAGAAAAAGGAAGCCCGTGAAGATTTGGATAAGGCTTTGGATTTGGGAGCTGATCCAAACGTTGTGGCTTCCATGCGGCATCAGTTACGTTAAGAATAAACTTGTTTTTCTCAATAATTACAGACTTATTGTTCTTGAGATTTTTATTGAAAAATAATTTCAAAAATCAGACTAAATGATAACAATTAGCTGATTTCCAAAATCATTTGATTTGCTTTTTCAAGCAATCTTCATTTGAGAAAGGCTATCATAAAAAATCCCGTTCCAAAGCGGGAAAGGCCGAAGGAACGGGACAACAATGTCTAAGTTTTAAGGGGTAAACTTAGACATTTGCTTATGAAAGGGGTTATTTCTTTTCACGGATAATAGTCTGTGCGCGGTCAGGACCTACAGACAAAATCGTGATCGGAGTTTCCAGTTCTGTTTCGAGGAATTGGATATAATCTTTGAATGTCTGTGGGAACTGGTCTTCGCTGGTCATGTGCGACAAGTCTTCCTTCCAGCCCGGCAGTTCTTTATAGACAGCTTCGCAACCTTCTGTTTCGAAAGGCATGTCTTCCATAACGACACCGTCTTTCTTGTAGGCTACACAGGCTTTAATTGTGTCGAAACCATCAAGGACATCACTTTTCATCATAATAAGCTGTGTAACTCCATTGATCATGATAGCATACTTCAACGCTACCAGATCCACCCATCCACAACGACGGTTGCGTCCTGTTACAGCACCATATTCATGACCGATTTCACGGAGTGTATCTCCTGTTTCGTCAAACAGTTCAACGGGGAACGGACCTGAGCCGACACGTGTACTGTAAGCTTTGAAGATACCGAAAACCTCACCTATATCTGTCGGGCCAACACCAAGGCCGGTACATACACCACCGCTTGTTGTATTTGATGAACTTACAAACGGATAGGTTCCGTGGTCGATGTCCAGCATTGTACCTTGTGCGCCTTCAGCCAATACGTTCTTGCCTTCTTTCAGGTAGCGGTTGATTTCTATTTCAGTGTCAGTAAGGTGGAAACTGCGAAGATATTCTACACCTTCCAACCACAATTTCTCTTCTTCTGTGATATCATAATCCGTATAGTGCAAATCTTTGAGAATCTGCTCATGACGGGCTTTAAGTGCCTGGTATTTCTGTTCGAAGTTATCCAGTATGTCACCGATGCGGAGGCCTATACGGGCAGCCTTGTCGCTGTATGTCGGGCCGATACCTTTACCGGTGGTACCTACTTTGGCTTTTCCTTTTGCGGCTTCGTAGGCACGGTCTAACACACGGTGTGTAGGTAAGATAAGATGGGCACGTTTGCTGATGTGCAGACGGTCTTTCAGATTATATCCGGCAGCTTCCAGTTCTTTGGCTTCTGCCATGAACAGGTCTGGTGCAATAACACATCCATTGCCGATAATATTGACCTTGTCTTCAGCAAAGATACCGGATGGTATTGAGCGAAGAACAAACTTTTTTCCTTCAAAAATAATGGTATGTCCGGCGTTGGGGCCTCCTGCAAAACGGGCTACCACATCATACTTGGGAGTAAATACGTCTACTACCTTTCCTTTTCCTTCGTCTCCGAATACGATACCCAGAAGGGCATCTATTTTTCCTTTTTTCATAATGAGATAAAAAGTTATTGTTACTTTTTGTTCCTTTTCTTTTTCATATTGGCTTCACATCTGGAGCAGATACCATAAATGTATACCACCTGATGTGAGGTGTGAAACTGATGATGTTTGATATTGTCCAGCATCAGGTTGATATTCTCCATATCCTTTTCTTTGACAGTGCCGCAAACCGTACAGATACGGTGCAGGTGGGGCTGTACACCATAGACCTTTTCAAATTGTGAGGCATGCGGAAATGCATGCTGTACAAGCAGGTTGGCCAGGATAAGATGTTTGACCGTATTATATAAGGTGGCACGGCTCACATGGAATTTGATTTCGTCCTTCATCTTGTTCTGGAGAGCTTCCATGGTGAAATGTCCTTCAAAGGTATATACCGCCTTTAATATTTCATAGCGTTCGGGCGTTTTACGCAGCCTGTTTCTCTCAAGGTATTCCGTGAGAATCTGGCAAATGATGTCATTAGTCTCGTTCGCGTCCATGTATCAAAAAAATACTTAATACGACAAAGTTAGTTCTTTTTATGTAAAATAAAAAGGTTACAGCATGAATTTTATTTGTTTCTGTTGGTGAAATTGTCTAAAATATGTTTTCCTTTACGGAATGCCACTTCATTAAGTGACTGATATTTTTGTATGGCGGAACATGCTGCCCGTCGGATTTCGGCAGTGCTGTTGATGGCGCTTTCCGCCTGGTCGAGGAATTCGTTTTCGGCCATTTCATTAGGTTCTTTTCCTTGCATGAAGAGACGGGCAAGAATAAGGTAACCGCAGATCTGAGGCATTTCCTGTTCGTCTGCAATCCATTGGAATGCTTTTTCAGAAGCATAGGGCAAATTGCAGAACAGGTTCATGACAGTATGTTGGGCTATTTCCGTATTGGTGATGCTTTCCATCCAGATATCTGCTATTTCCGGATAGAATGAATCAATGGGTTGGAGCATGCCTGCCAGAAGTTTGCATTCTCTGATATTTTCTTTCCAAAGGGCTTGTGCCAGTTGGTGGTCGTGTGGAAACTCTTCTGCAATTGTTCTCAGACGGGGTATTTCTACACCGAAATTGAGTTTGTAATCCATGCCGTTTTCACGCATGTAGGAAGAGGCTATGCCATTCATGGCCAGCCTGAGTTCTGATTTGATATGACGTATGGTGTCTTGAACTTCTTGTTGCTCCATTTCTTATTCATTAATAAAAGGTAATGTGGCATATTCCTGGCTATAGCGTAACATTTGCTTGTCGTATGCTTCGCCATATTCAATGTGGACATCGGTGAGTGAACCGTTTTCGTCATATACAGGTTTGTATATGGGATTGATAAAGCCTTTGTACGGACAGAGCTGGAGGCTGCGGTAACGTTCAAGGATTTCCTGATGCAGTTCCGGGTCAATCTTGATACCGTAGGTTTCTACTAATTCCCGAGCGGCTTTGAAGTCGCCTTCGCTTTTGATACGCTGTATTTCTGCCAGTAATTCACCGAACAGGTGGCGCAGTTGTTCGTAATCATTGATTTTTACAAAAGTCTTTCCGTCTTTACGGATCATTTCTATGACTTTTTGCTCACGTCCGTGTTCGTATGCCCAATGAGCGATAAGTGCCCGGTTGCGCATATGTGCTTCTTCTATTTCTTTTCCTGGTTCGATACGGACAATTTGGGTAAGCAGTCCGTTCATGATATAGCCGTAATATTGGGCTTTATAGGCGTCCGCATCTGGCGTAAGGCCTAATTCCGTAAGTTTATTGTCGGCAATATAATACAGACCGAACAAATCAGCCCGGGCTTCTTCTATGGTAGAGCCGTATGCCTTGAGTGCATCCGGGTCTACTCCAGGTAGCAATTGTCCGCTACCATGTCCAAGACATTCATGCAGGTCAGTATGCAGGTCGTCACAAGCATCCTGATAACGGTCGAGCAGTTGCTGTGTTTCATCATCGATTACAAATTCCTTTTGAAAGCCGTTACCGTGGGCTGCTTTGTTATAGGCATCTGTCAGATTGCCTATCGTCACGCTCTTGCTGCCATATTCGGCTCTGATCCAGTTTGAGTTTGGAAGATTGATTCCTATGGCAGAAGCCGGATAAAGGTCACCGCCAAGAATGGCTGCCGTGATGACTTTGGCAGATACACCCTTGCAGTTTTTCTTTTTGAAGCGTGGATCAACTGGTGAATGGTCTTCGAACCATTGTGCATTTGCACTTAACTTTTCAGTCCGTTGTGTCGCTTCCAGATTTTTGAAATTGACGTATCCTTCCCAGCTGGCTTTCATACCCAGAGGATCTCCGTAACTTTCTGTGAAACAGTTTGTGAAATCAACAATGGCTTCAGTTTCCTTAACCCAAAGAATATTATATTCATCAAAAGTTTTGAGATCTCCAGTTTGGTAAAAGGCAATCAATTTCTCTATAATCTGTTTTTGCAAGTCGTTTTCACAAACGGAACATGCCTTCTTGAGCCAGAAAACAATACGGTCTATGGCTGCTCCATAAAGGCCGCCTGATTTCCATGTTTTTTCTTGGAGTATTCCGTTTTCTTTAACCAGACGGCTGTTCATGCCGTACATTACTGGTCTGGGATCATTTTCTGTTTTTTGTTTGCGATAGAATTCTTCAGCTTCAGCCTGGGTTACATCTTCGCCATAATAGTTGCAGGCAGAGGTCAGCAACAGATCTTCGCCGTCTGCCTGGTTGACCCGTTTAGGCAGAACTTCAGGATTGAATATCACAGGGATAAGTTCATCGCAAAGTTCATTGACACTTTGTCCGTCAAGCAATGGTAATTTTTCAGCCGGAACCAGATGGATGGCTTCGCGGAAAAATGATTCGCTGAATTCCGGCTTGAATTTTTCACAGCCATAATGATGGTGAATGCCATTGGAAAACCACACACGTTTAAGATAGACCGTAAAGGCTTTAAACTCTTCCTTGTTGTTTTGACAGGCAGGGCAAGTATATATACTTTCCAAAGTTTGCCTGATCCTCAGATTATACTTGCTGTTTTGATCCCACAATATGTCTCTGCCTGACAGGGCGGCTTCAGAAAGATAATAGATCAGTTCTTTTTGTCTCAGTGTCAATTGTTCGAATCCATGTACTTGGTAACGAAGCATTTGTATATCGGCAAATTTTTCGTCATTATAGGAGAAATCAGTTTGCATAATTGTTTTGTTTATATTAAAAAAAGAGTTGTATCAAAAAGATGTGATACAACTCTTTTGGTGCTTGTTTGATAAATTAGTTCTTGAGGCCTTCTTTTTCTTTTTCTTTAGCCAGATAGTTCATCCGGTAGTTACGCGGAGTCATGCCCATTATTTTATAGAATGCGGCATAGAATGACTGTCTGTTGGCAAAACCTACCATAGTAGAGATCTCTTCCATGGTTTTATCCATATAACGCTTGTCTACTAATAAGTATTTGGCATCTTTGATGCGATATTCATTGACAAGGCTTGAATAATTTTGATTGAAACGAATGTTTACCACGGCGCTGATATAACGTGTGTTGGTTTTCAACTCTTCAGCCAGTTTCTTGGCAGAATACTCAGGATCGCGGTATTTTTTGTCAACGACAAAAATCTTTAAAATTTTTTCGTACAACTCATCTACTAACTCTGCACGTACCAAAGAACGGTATGCAGCATTCTTCTCTTTCTTTTCAGTTAAATTATACTTTCCCATACTTTTAAATAAGTTCAAATATAATTATGTTAATTCCCCCCTAAAGTTAGACAACATAATTATTAATTTTGTATTATTATTTCCCTCATGCAAAAGTCGTTTTTTTTTCTTGATTATCCAAGTGTTTTGTTTTAAAAAAACTAAAAAAACGCCCGTTTTACTTGTTTTTTATGCACTTTTTGCTTATTAGGATGATTTTAACCTGATTATCTTTGTGATAAGACTCTATGGATGAAGATAAATACAGATTAATTGATCCTTTTCGAGACAAAGATAATAAATAATCGCGATATTTGGATAAGTTTATTTGCAAGATTAAATATTATTCAGAACTTATATTGGATATTACCTTAAAGTATTTTTTTGAATGTATGGCAAATTGGTGCTGCTTGATTCGGACTTCGTAAGTTTGACTGTATGTAATGTCTTGTGTAACTGTAATTAAGCCTTTTCTGAGCTAGAGCTTATCGACTGTAATTATTCGGAAACAGTCTAAAGTACTATAATTAAGTGTATTTTAGCCTAATTTTATTTTTTTTATCTAATATATACTTTTATAATACGGCAGATTGGACTATAATGTTCATTAATGTAGAAAATGGTTAATGCAAATTAGGTTTATTTTATTGTATTCTAAGGGATTTGCCTGTGTTTGGTTGATATTGACCTGTTAATTATTCACAACTTTTTTATGTAATTAAATAGTCATAAATAAAAATCTGTTTATTTTGATTAAATTATGAATTGTAAATTCGGCTTTACGGACGTGAAATCGCGGGTTTTGTGCTTTTGAGATTCAGACTGGTTTGATTGCTTTGGCATGTGCGGTTACTGACGGAGGTTTCAAAATAGTACGATTGACGGCTGTCATAAATATTTGTACTTTCTTTTTATGAGATGACTTTTTCCGTTTCTGATTTTCAAATCAGATGTGACCGGTCATATTCTGAAGCATGAAGGTTCTGTTCGTATCGTCAGGATTCAAGTCTGTAAGGCTTTGTTTTTGTTTGGTTTGAATTTATTTCAAGTAAAGCATTCCGAGAGTGTGTTTATGATTATTTTTTCTTTATCTTTGCGGAAAATTTGAAGTGTATGAAAATCATTAGAGAGAAATTATTTTTAGTATGGTGTTGCTTGCTGTCGGTAATGACTGTATCTGCGCAGCATCTCAAGACGATCAGTCCGGGTGAAATCTGGCCGGATACAAAGGGAGAGCATATCAATGCGCATGGTGGCGGTGTGATTTTGTATGACGGTCGTTATTATTGGTATGGTGAAAATCGCCCTGCGAAAGGATTTACTACAGAAGTCGGTGTTGAGGTTTATTCGTCAGATGATCTGATCAACTGGACTGATGAGGGAGTAGCTTTGGCCGTTTCTTCTGAAACAGGCAGTCCGATAGAACGGGGTTGCATTATGGAAAGGCCAAAAGTTATCTACAATGCCAAAACAAAAAAGTTTGTCATGCTTTTCCATTTGGAATTGAAAGGACAGGGGTATGCTGCTGCACAAGTGGGATTTGCCGTGGCAGACAATCCGTGCGGTCCGTTTAAATTTGTGCGTGCTTTGCGTCCTAATGCTGGAATCTGGCCGGCTGATTTTACAAAGAGGGATATCAGAAAAGCCAAAAAGCTGAAAGAAGCAGATTATAAGGAATGGTGGACACCTGCCTGGAGGGAAGCAATAAAGGATGGTTTGCTGTTGAATCGTGATTGGGCCGGTGGACAGATGAGCCGTGATATGACTGTTTTTGTAGATGAGGATGGAAAGGCTTATCATATTTTTTCTTCAGAAGAAAATCTGACGTTGAATTTGGCTGAATTGACAGCAGATTATTTGGATTATACCGGTCGTTACATCAGAATTGCTCCGGGTGGACAGAACGAGGCGCCAACCATTCTGAAGCGAGATGGAGTATATTGGATGATTACAAGTGGTTGTACTGGTTGGGCACCAAATGAAGCCCGCATGTTTCGTGCTGCCTCATTATGGGGACCATGGTCGCAGGTTTCTTCTCCATTTGTTGGAGAAGACAAGGAAAAAAGTTTTCATAGTCAGGGAACTTATATTCTCAAAGTTGAAGGAGGAGAACAGGATACTTATATTTTTATGGCAGACCGTTGGAATCCGGAGAGCTTGAAATATTCACGGTATATTTGGTTGCCGATAGAGTTCGATAAGGATGGTGTGCCGATAATTCGCTGGCGTGACAGCTGGGCACCCTTGATCAAGAAGTAAGGAAGGGTAAATAGAGAAATAGCAGAAATGAAAAAGTTAGTCCATATTGTCATTTTAAGTTGTTGTCTGACAGCTTGCTTTCAGAAAGCAGAACCCGATAAGGATGATGTACGTGGCGGGAAGTGGGAATATGAAGAAGAAAAGGTGGAAGCAGACAGACAGTCGGATTTGGCTGCATCTATGACTGCAGATAGTTTGGAAGATTCTGTAGATTGGTTGCATAAGGGGCTGCTTCATTATGTGTCAAAGGTGGATTGGTTGGAAACAGACACCATCTGGCATTATCCTGAAAGGAAAAAGATCAGGATCGGGCATCATGCAGGCTTGCCTCTTTATTTGATGTTGGGAGAATTCTTTGACGACATAGATTACGATGGTGCAAAGATCTACTGGGGAGATTCCTTGATTTATGCCACTGATTTGGCGCTGGTTAATGATTGGCAGACATGCCGTGTGCATCATGTGCCGCAATCAAATGTGACTTATGTTTTGCTGCTGATTGACGACAGGCCGTCTCCTAACTATTGGCATATTCTTTGTATGAACGGACAACATGTTCATTTGGCTGACTATGTATTGGCGGGAAATGATTACGTTCCCGGAGCCCGTTATTTCCATGACAATATTATATATGGTGATATTGATGCGGATAATGTGGTAGAAGTTGGCGGCAAATATTGGACGGAGATCTGGAAGGATTCCATGATTTATCAGCCGTGCTATATTTATGAATTAGGTCATACTCTGGTTCTGGACTCCGTTACATCCAAAGTAGAGACGATAAAAGCCAATGGCGAATTTCATGGTTTCAGGGGTGGAAAACCAATATACAACCCTCATGAAGATCAGCATCAGTTCGATGAAGAGACAATGGATAACTACTAAAAAACATAGAAATAATAAATAAAAGCACAATCCCCGGCAATAGGATTAAGTTCCATGCCGGGGATTGAGTTTTTTTATTTGTTCAGCTTGTTTAGCTTTTTAGTCATATTTTTCATTTCTTTTATGTCGGATGAGGTGTTGATAACCTGCTGTGCTTCCTTCAAAAGTGAGCGGCGTTGTTCAAGTTGTTTGAGCGTCAGCGTAGGTACAGGTCTCTCTCTTAGTCTGTTCATGGCAATGTTCAGGTCCGACCAGGTTTCAAGTCTTTGACGTTCTGTATCGGTGATAGCCATTACCGAGCCGTGTCGGGGAGTGAACGTACCGTATGTTTTGGTATTCTGTACAAAAGTAAAGTTTTTCAGATCCTTGCTTTTGCAGAACTGATAATACCCTTTGGCGTAACAGTCGTACATCAGGACATATTCATCAGAATTGATCAATGGAAATACACTTGAACCTTCTACAGGAAACTCGTCTGCCTTATGGATATGACGGTATTCTATTTTATAGGGTCCGGTCAGATTCTTGCTGATTGCTCTCATGACGCCCTGTCGCGTATGGAAGCCTTTGTTGACAGTAGGCAAACCTTCGTCTTTGAAGAAGAGGACATATTCGTCTTCGTTTTTATTATATATGATATCTCCGTCTATGGCTGCCGTGCCGAAATCAAAAAGCAGTTTGGGTTCTGTTATATCCGTAAAATCATCGTTGACATACGAATAGAACAGTTTGAAGTAAGGCTGGAAACGGTTACCCACAGGATATTCCCAGTCGTGCCGTCCAATAGAATAGTAAATCATATATTTTTGGGTCTTCTTGTCCCAAATGATTTGCGGTGCCCATACGGCGTGCAGGTTCTTGCGGTCGAATCCGGTCAGGTTGGGGAATCTTTCAGGAAAGTCTATCGCCGTATGTTGCCAATGTATCAGGTCGTGGCTTTTCATGAGAATAAGTCCGTCGTTACTTTGCCAACCCTCATCTGAGCGCATGTCAGTCATGACCATATAATAAGTTTTTCCGTCTTCCGAACGGGTGATATAAGGATCTCTGATGCTTTTTTTCAGAGCGATGGTGTCGGAGGCTACAACAGGTCTGCCTTCGTTCAAAGACTGGTAATTGAATCCGTCCTCGCTTATTGCATAACGGATTTGTTCGCCGTAAGGAGAATTGTTTGAAAAGAAAGCGAAGAGGTAACTGCTGTAAGGAGATTCGCCGGATGTTTGAGCCTGGGCTTGGAAAGACATGCTGAATGCCAGTGCAAAAAGTCCATTTTTAATCCATTTTTTGGTATTCATGGTGTAACAGGTTAATGTGATTAATGAAATTTTTTTGCAAACTTACGGAAAATCTGTGGAAAAACCTCCAAAATTCGGCAGATTAACGCAATATAATCTGTGAATTAAGTAGTTAGGAGAAAATCGCGGAAGTTGGATAGAGGGCTGAATAGCGTTTCAAAGCGGATTGGAGAAAGAGAACGGTTTCCTAATCGTTACCCGTCAGAAATGCAGATTTAACAGTCACCGTTCCGTTTGCGCCGCTCTGCGTAGGTTTGCTTGTCAAGGTTTAACTCGTTGATTTATAGTTTTGCAACCAAAAAAAGAACGAGTATGACAAGGAGCACATTTCGCGTGCTGTTCTATGCGAACGGCAGCAAGGAGAAGAATAGAATTGTCCCCATCATGGGACGGGTTACAATCAACGGAACGGTGGCGCAGTTCAGTTGCAAACGGAGCATCGCAAAGGAGCTTTGGGACGCAAAGGGCAACCGTGCCAAGGGCAAGAGTTTGGAGGCAAGGGAAACGAACCTTGCGCTTGACAACATCAAGGCGCAAATCATCAAGCACTACCAGCGCATATCCGACCGTGAGGCGTTTGTGACGGCAGAAATGGTGCGCAACGCCTATCAAGGCATCGGCGGCGAGTATGAAACGCTGCTCAAAGCCTTCGACCGTGAGAACGAGGTGTTCAAGAAACGTGTCGGCAAGGACAGGAAAATGGCGACTTACCAGTCAAGGGTAGTGGCAAGGAACTATGTGGCGGCGTTCATCAAGTCGTTCTACAAGCGCAGCGACATGTCGATGCTGGAGCTTACGCCCGACTTCATCAAGGAGTTTGCGGTCTATCTCTCCACGGAAGCGGGATTGCGCAACGGCACGATATGGGAAAAGTGCATGTGGCTGAAAGGTGTGGTGATGCGTGCGCACTTCAACGGTCTGATACCGAGAAACCCGTTTGCGCAGTTCCACATCAGCCCGAATGTCAAGGAGCGTGAGTTTTTGACGGAGGATGAGTTGAAGGCGGTAATGACGCACGAGTTCGCAGACCCGAAGCTGGCATACATCCGTGACCTGTTCGTGTTTGCGAGCTTCACCGCCCTTTCTTTCGTGGACATCAAGGAACTGACCAACGACCGAATCGTGGAGGTGAACGGCGAGAAATGGATTATCTCCAAGCGTCACAAGACGGGCGTACCTTTCCAAGTAAAGCTGCTGGACATCCCCTTGCAGATAATCGAGCGTTACCGACCGTTCCAAGAAAACGACTTCGTATTCCCCAATCTGAACTATTGGTCAATCTGCAAGCCGTTGAAGAAGATTATACGGGAATGCGGCGTGAATAAGGACATCAGCTTCCATTGCTCACGTCATGGATTCGCAACCCTGGCTCTCTGCAAGGGTATGCCGATAGAGAGCGTCAGCCGTATTTTGGGGCATACGAACATTGAGACCACGCAAATCTATGCGAGTGCGCCCAGATTGGTCGCTTGATAAATACTTCTGTAGTAAGAAGTTAGGATTGGGTTCAATATAATCCTATCCTCAATCAGCTTATCCGACGGGGAAACCTAACGGGGAGTGTAGCATGCTGATTAAA
>OKVF01002107.1_pt1 | contig 12259 bp, 14 predicted proteins | sample 1604831 | NCBI WGS metagenome assembly OKVF01 (sample SAMN01760980, study PRJEB22395) | human gut metagenome
AACAAGTCTGACGGCGTTTTACATGCCATAGTTTTTTACGAAACAATTGCCGCCTTGGTCGCACCGATAATCGGGGAGCTGACTCCCTTCGCCCATTGCCATGCCAGTGCGGTCATACATTCAGGGCTTCCATTGTTTCCTCAATCGGAGTTTCGTAGTCAAAACGGTGAATGATATACAGATCCAGATACTCTGTTCCCAGCCGTTTCAGTGTACCGCCAATCTCTCTGTGAATGGCTTCTGCCGACAGATTGCCAAAATTTTACTCCGTATAATACTGTGCCTGCGCATTCCAAAGCTCATAGTATTTGCCGTTTGTATCCACAAATCCCCTGTTCCATAAGGTAGCATCCAGATACTTCGGGATCTCCCGGTTGACCGCCATAAAGGTTAAATGACCCCGGCTGTCCTGCTGTAAAAGTGACATCCTCCACCACCTGTAGAGGTGGGGGAGGATGTCACACTTCATGACCTTATTCCTTCTCCAGAAACATACTCTTCAACAGATGCGTTCCCGCTTCCGTCCGAAATACTTTTCTGCAGAAATTTTCAATCGCCTGTTTTGAATATTCGCTCTCGCCGGCATTGACCAGAAAATCGGCTTCCAGCAGGATCTGGTAATCCATTCCCTCTACATTTGTATAGGTATGATGATGCGTAACCAGCCATGTGATGCGTTCGACATCCAGTTCTCCTGCCGGTACATCTTTGAAAAATTCTGCAACGAGCGGCGCACTTTCCTCTTCCTGATGCTTTCCGCTGGTATTTCCGTATTTTTCCCGACACAGCGGGCAGGCAATATCATGGACAACAGCTGCCATCTCCAGCGTTTCCTGTGTTTTTGGATCCAGTCCTTCCGCCTCGCCGATGTTCTTTGCAAAGGCCCATACCTTCAGAAAATGATAAATATCATGAATATTTCCCTTATAAAAATCTGTCATTTTTTCAATTGCAGCAGCAATTTTCATATCGTGTTTCCTCCTTCGCATCCTGTCGTTCTTCCCATTATATCACATGTTTCACACATTTGAGTATCAGATTATCATCTGATCTTATCACAAAATATGCAAAAACAGGAGGCAGAACCTGCCTCCTGTAGCTTTTTAACACTATGATGTTCTTTATGCCAGCGGTTTTCCTGTCAGCATCTCATATGCCTGAAGATATTTCTCGATCGTCTTGTCTACGATTTCCTGCGGCAGAGTCCAGTCGTGGTTTCCATCGTTGGCTTTGAGCCAGTCGCGCGCGAACTGTTTGTCAAAAGATGGCTGACCATGGCCTGGTTCATAACCATCTGCAGGCCAGAAGCGGGAGCTGTCCGGAGTCAGCATCTCGTCGCCGATTACGATATTTCCGTTTTCATCAAGACCAAACTCAAATTTTGTGTCTGCAATGATAATGCCTTTGCTTAAAGCATAGTCAGCACATTTTTTATACAGAGCGATGGTGTAGTCGCGAAGCTTCTCTGCATACTCGGCTCCTTTTCCCGGGAAGTATTTTTCCAGATGGGCGATGCTCTGCTCATAAGAGATATTTTCGTCATGATCTCCGATTTCAGCCTTTGTGGACGGAGTGTAGATTGGCTCAGGAAGCTTGTCAGATTCTTTTAATCCTTCCGGAAGCTCGATGCCACATACTTTTCCTGTTTTCTGATAGCTTGCCCAGCCCCTTCCGGTAATGTAGCCGCGGACAATGCACTCGATAGGAAGCATTTCCAGCTTACGGCACATCATGCTGTTTCCGTCAAATTTCTCCTGCTGGAAAAATTCCGGCATGTCTTTTACGTCTACAGAGATCATATGATTCGGAAGGATGTCTTCTGTCAGATCGAACCAGAATTTGGACATCTGGGTCAGAACGGTACCTTTTTTTGTTACCACATTGTTCAGAATGACATCAAAACAGCTAATACGGTCGGTTGCTACCATGATCAGGCTGTCGCCGTTATCATAAATCTCGCGTACCTTACCCTCTTTGATTGGCTTTAATTCTTTCATCATGAATACCTCTTCTTTTCGTATAGGATAGTGAACGGAATTACACCCGATCCGGTGAAATTCCTTTGACACCTTTACCCTACACCACTCCTTATAAATTGTCAAGTATTTATTATTAACGCTACTAAATAAACCCAAAAAGGGATCTTTTATTTCCATTTATAATTCTGCTCCGTTTGTTTCTATCACGTGTTTATACCAGAATGCGGAATCTTTCATAATTCTCTCCTGATTTGTGTAGTCCACATATACGAGTCCAAATCGATCTGAGTAACCTTTGGCCCATTCAAAATTATCCATCAAAGACCACTGGAAATATCCTCTGATATCCGCTTCCTCTGCTGCTTTTTTCAGTTCTCGCAAATATCTTGCAAGAAAATCATATCTGTGATAATGATCACACGCTACTTCGCAGGTATGACCGGAATATACTTTCCCCGGTTCTTTTGTATACACGTCCCAGATATGTTCACCTTTTCCATCTTCTTTTACTGCACCTTCAATTTGATATGCACTTGTTGCTGCACCCCAGACAAAATTTTCTGAAAAAACGATCTTTTTTTCCATTGCTTTCTTCCTCTTATTACTCTACTATTCTAATTATTTCCATTCCTCGATTCCCAGATTCTCTATATAATCAGCAAGTTCTCTCGCCATCTCATAGGTTTCTGGAATTCTGAGATGTCCTGGAGTCGCTGCTCCGTTTCTTTTAAAGATACAATGGGAAATCTTACTGTCTCCCATAGAAACCACTACATCGTCAATTGCTTTGTCCCAAGAACTGTCATGCTCAAGCAATGTCGTACAGCAGACGACCGATGCCTTCGGATATACCTGACGCAGTTTTTTTAAAAATTCTGTATAGTGTTCTCTCCAAAGAATTGCTTTCTCACACATATAGTCTTCTGACATGTAATCAAACGGATGATTATCATTCTGGCCAATTGCCACGACAACAACCTGCGGTGTATACTGATTAAAATCCCATTCTGCCAGTTCACCAAATGTTTTATTAAAGCGGATTTTATTCCAGGCACTTTCCATTCCAATCTGCTCCGGCTCATGGAACCAGCCTTGTCCATCCATCAATGCAATTCCGCCCTGTGCGATATCATGAATCTGTGCATTCAGCATACGTGCTGTCATCCAGGCATAGGAATACCAGCTGTTAGAATAACCTCCCTGATGTTCAGGGTCCGTCTTTCCTGTATAATCCACTGCTTCTGTCACTTCTCCTGCTGATACAGAATCTCCGTAAACTTCAATTTTTCTTGTCTGTGCATCCGGAAGTTCCAATAATTTTGCTCCGTCTTCAATTTCAAATCCAAGGATGTGCATCTCATGGCAGGAATCCTGACGTTTAAAGAAAAGGACATGATGTTCTCCATTTTCATTCTCCGGAACACGAATCTCTATTTCATTCTCTTTCTTGTTATCCAGATAATAACACGACTGCACTCCATCTAAAATACATCCAAGATAATTCTGCCAATATTCATTTTTGTTTTTTAAGAAAATTTTCAGGCATCTTCCTGTGAATTTAAACTCTGCTGATGTACATGGATAGACCCAAATCGGTTCTTTGGGATTTCTCCAGTCGATCCTTCCACTATAACGTATTTTTTTATTATCAGGATTAATTCTCATCTTATCCCCTCCATATTTTACAGTAAACTTGCTACACCGATCATTCCTGCTTCATTTCCAAGTGCTGCTGTCTCAATCTCCGGAAGCCTCTCCTTCGAAAATCTTATGCAATAATTAATGACATCAGATAAAATGGAGTTGTATCCGTTACCTCTTCCGGAAGAATTGTTATATCTACCGTATGAATTTTCTTTTCTCCATGGTGCAATACTTTCTCAAGGTACAAACAATCTCCCCAGTCCTCATCAAAATTCCCATCCAAAAGGATAGCTTTTTCTTTATCACCATCTAACACAAGCTCTGCTCTTGCTGCAGGAAGCTGTATTGTTTTTCTATACTGCACTGCAATGCAGGAAGCAGTCACCTCAAAATGAATAGAATCCCCGGCTTTTTTCCCGATCCATCCATTTTTAAAATGATCAAGATGTCCTGTTTTCTCTTCCGTATCTGCATGAAATCCGCAAAGTTTTGGTGAAATTTCACGGATTGTCAGGCGTTTTGCATTCTCGTATGCATTCTCCGTCATTGCCTTCGGAAAAACAGGTTCTTTTTCCTCAACTTCTAATTCTGCTTTCACGCTTTCAAGGAATTTTTCAATTTCTTCTGCAACAAGTTTGTGTCCTTTATCATTTGGATGAAGTCCATCTGGTGTAAGTTCTTCCCTTATATATTCACCAGCCTTCATTCGCTGATAAATCGTATCTCTTACACTCACATGTGGCACCTGATACCAGTTTCCAACTTCGTTATGATATTCCTGCGCATTCAGACCAGTATCATAAAAAACATTATTCAAAAGAACCACTGCCGGTTTTGAATCCCAGCTTAACAGTTTTCTGACAACTCCTTCATACGTTTCCTGGAAAAATATGTCTGCCTCATCATTTACACTAAAATCAACAACTACAAAATCTGGTTGATACATTAATACATCTGTCACTGCTCTGGAAACTCCGTAATGAGAAGTTGTTCCGCCGATTCCTCCATTCACATAATGAACGTTTGCTTTTGGGAACGTCTGCTTCCACCACGTAAACACACGATAAGCATACGTATTCTCCGTTGTTGTCGCAAGACTTCCCTGTGTGATCGATCCACCTAAAAATCCAATCGTAAGTTCTTCTCCTGCCTCAGCTCTTTTCATGCAATCTTTCAGTCTTTTTAAATTTACATCTTTCATTTGTTTTTCCTCCAGTCTGTTTTTCACCAGTTATCTGTTCTTTTTCGCATCTGCATTTTCTCCAATTATATGAGTTAAACGACAAATGAGACATATTTCAGATACATTTTACTGGCTTTTTCGTGCCTTCCATTTGATGGAAATACAAGTAACAGTTGTAAACAATTCCCTGTACATTCGCCATGGATGGGATTCCAAATGTCTGATTTCCATATTTGAAGTTTACATTCGGGTATAGTTTCTGGAACTCTTCGTCTGTCTTATGAGTAAGGAACTTCAGGTCTGCTTTAATATCTGTGTAATCCTTTCTGACCTCGATCTGGTCAAAAGTCACATCAATCTTTGTCGCTTCAACCTTTTTCCCGCTACTTCCGCATCCAGCCATTGTTATAACCATTGCTACTGCCATTGAGGCTGCGATCACTTTACTTGCAACTTTACATTTCATGTTTTTTCTATTTTGTTGCTTTTTAAGCTGATTTAATTCTACCATTAACTTCGCTTATTCTCAATATTAAGTTCTATATTTGCTTATTTTCTACACCATGCACAGTTTTACGCATTGAGTTTTGTGGATTTTCCCTTTATTGCAAATGGCTTTATCACGTTTTTATGCGATTAATTTAAGCTTAATAAGTATACTAAAGTTTAATCTTAAGTTATGCTCTAATTTGATATAACCTGTATCATATCGCATATCTTATACAATACTTTTTAATATTTAACCCTTTTTCTTCATTTTCCTGTCCCAATGCCTCAAGCATTGTCACGCTTTGACTTTTTGATGCAGCATACGCGACTTTCTGATACATGCTCCAGTAAAAAGAAACTCCAAGTTCCAAGCATTGTTCTGATACAATCACGCCGATCGTAACCCCCTGCCTTTTATTCGTATATTTTTTCAGATCATACCCAAGTTCTTTTGCTTTTGCTACCACCTGACTCCTGACTTCTTCACTTACCCCTTTTCTTCCTGCAAGTGCATTCGAGACAGTAACTGTACTCACATTCAATGCCTCGACTATGTCTTTTAATTTTACATTTCCCATTTTCTTCATCTGTCTCAATTTCTATTTCCTTTTACCGTGTTTCCCTGGATCACCCTGCCTTCCACGATTCGAATTCCTTTCGGATGCGTGTCTCCTTCGATTCGTTTTATGTTTCCTTAATCCGGCTGCGAAGCTCTTCACTAACACCTTTCCTGTCATTTAATGCGTTTGATACAGTTACAACACTTGATCCCACTGCCTCTGCAATCTGTTCCAGACGGACCTTCTTTCTTCGTCCCACGTTCTTTCCTACTTTCTGTCACTTATCTATTAGTTCCTCTATGACGTTATTAACATCTAAGATTACGTTAACATGATAGCAAATAACTATCAACTTAATTTAAGCTATTTTTTACTAAATTTGAGATTAACTTAAAAAACTATGAAAAAGCAGGCAAATATCCTGCTTCCTCATAGCTTTCTTCCTTTCATCATATGCAGCATTCACGAGAAATCTGTAATTTGTTCCGTAAGAATCCAATAGGCAGTTGGCCGATTTTTTCTTTTATGCGAAATGGAAACGGAACGTATAGCTGTATCTTCCCTTGCATACACGATATTCCGAGTGAATATTTTTCGTCCAGCCGGTATCTCCGCCAAGGCCTGCGTGTGCTGCATCCAGAATCAGCCAGGTTCCTGTCGTATGCTCCGGAAGTTCTTCCTCATATGCGGCTTTTCGATATTCTGCCATAGAATATGGAAGCGCACTGAAATGGAAATCATCACTGCCTACAATCTGAACGGTATGTGTTCCATCCGAAAGAATGGCAAACCGCGTGTCCTCATGGCCACCACATTCGCATGGTACTACAAACGGAACGTGCTGTTCTGCTACAGAAGATGTGTAAAATCCGGTAAAAGCTGCATCCTTTCGGTCTGCATACGTCTCCCAGGGTCCTTTTCCATACCAGGTGAGCGTATCAAACGCTGCAGGAAGGCAGAACGACTGTCCGACTCTTGCGATGGTCTCAAGGCCGCTGTTGTTTGTTACTTCGTTTTTCAGCTCCATTCCCTCACTGCCGATGCGATACAGAGTATGAGCGGTAAAGAGTACTGCGTTGTCCGGCTCAGCGGTATAGGAAGCCTGCACTTCAAGAAGCACCTGATTTTCGGCACTGACAGCCGATACTGACTGTACTTCCTTTTTCAGACGATCCAGACCTTCCGCGCGCCAGATATCATCGTAATCACTCTCGTGGGTTCCTTCATCAATACCGGTTGGAGCACGGTAAAACTCATCTTTTCCTCCGGTCATAAAAGAAACGCTCTTTGCCTGATATCTGGTAAATTCTCCTGTCTTTTTATCAAAGATAATTTCGGTCTCTTCGCCGGTGATGCGAACATGATTTTCATCCTCCGATACGGTCAGTGGTTTCCCGACAATCATTTTCTCATCTGCCAGATAAACACCTGAAGTAACCGGAATCTGACGGCGGTATAGTTCTGTTCCCGCCGGTGCATAGAAGGCATCTTGGGCAAGCTCAACGTAATAATTTACATAGGCCTCGCCATGCAGTTTCGCCGGAAGCTCCGGAAGCGGAAGCGGAAGCGTCTCTGTTGTTCCGGGTGCCGTGTAAAATGCCGGATAGCTGCCTTTGGCAAGCATTTCGCCGTTCTGCACAATTTCATAACGCACCTTCAGATGCGAAAGATCAAGCGTATGATAGCGATTTGCCAGAACCCATACTGTTTCGCCTGTATATGGATTTTTCACCTGTTCAATCGTTACCGGGGACTGCCCGTTTCTCACCTCATATGCGCCCGGTTTATAGGAAAGGTCGGCAAAAACAACACCGTTCAGACACATATCCGGAACCGGATCGGTCACGTCCTCATCGAACGCTCCTCCGTAGCCGTATTTGATACTTCCGTCTTCTTTTTGAATCGCAATCGCCTTATCTGCAAAATCCCAGATAAATCCACCCTGAAAACGCGGGTATTTGTTGACATAGTCCCAAAATTCCTTGAAATTTCCGTTGCTGTTGCTCTTTGCATACGCATATTCGCACATGATGAACGGGCGGAGATCGGAATCGTCTGCCATCACATCCTCAAGCCAGCTCATCGTCGGATACATTGGGCAGATAACGTCGGAAATATTACTCTTTGGGTTGCCGGACTCATACTGAACGTATCTTGTCTTGTCGTATTCGCGGATCCAGCCGTGCATCGCGGCATGATTCGCCCCGGCACCGGATTCATTTCCAAGAGACCACAAGACGATGGAAGGATGGTTTTTATCACGCAGTACCATACGGGTTGCACGCTCCAGATAAGCGGCTGTCCACTCAGCGGATGCACTGAGCTGTCCGCCGTAACCGTGCGTCTCAAGATTTGTCTCATCGACAAGGTAAATGCCGAGCTCGTCACACAGATCATACCATTTCACGGAATTCGGATAATGGCTGGTACGAACAGCGTTGAAATTCAGGCGTTTCATCACAGCAATTTCTTTTCGCATCTGCTCCTCAGAAACGGTACGTCCCGTCTCGGCGCAAAAATCGTGGCGGTCAACACCTCGGATCACAAGGCGTTTGCCATTCAGGGTCAGAACACCGCGGCTGTTGATTTCCACCTGACGGAAGCCGACCTTGCAGCTCTCGATATCAACCGTCTCATTCTCTTTGTTCTGCAGCTCGACAACGAGGGTGTAAAGTGTCGGAGTCTCTGCAGTCCAGAGTGCCGGGTTCTCTACCGGAGCAGTAACGGTTGCGATGAATTTCGGCATCAGATAGAAGCCGCACTCAGCAAACGTTCTCGAAGCCATCTCGGTTACTTTGTTCTGTTCTTCGTCATACAGCGTCACTTTGGCATGATACTCGCCGTACAGCGGTTTGGAGTTGTCCGGCCAGATCGTGACAGAGAGGGTAGCTTTCGTGTAATCCGGGTGTGTGAACAGTGTCTCTGCCTTATAGTCCAGGATGTGCTGCACCGGTTTCGATACGAGGCGGACATCGCGGTAGATACCGGACAGATGCCAGTAATCCTGATCTTCCAGGTAAGTACCGTCACAGTAGCGCATTACCTGTACGGCGAGGGTGTTCGTTCCCTCCTGCACATATTCGGTGATGTCAAATTCCGCGTTCACTTTGCTGTCCTGGGAATACCCCACCTGTTTTCCGTTGACCCAGAGATAGAAGCAGGACTCCACACCGCCGAAATCGATGAGAAGCTGTCGGCCGATATAGTCTGTTGGAACCTCAAAGGTTCTGAAATAGCAGCCAGTCAGATTTTTCTCCGGTACGTACGGCGCATTCAGCTCGTAGGTGCCTTCGGTAATCTCGATCTCAAATGCTTCTCCGTTTGCCTCCCGTTTGAACGGATACAGCATATTGGTGTAAACCGGCTTTCCATATCCCTGCAATTCCCAGTTGGATGGCACCGGAATCGTATCCCATGCTGCGTGATCGAAATTCTCTTCATAAAATGCTTCCACCGCTTCCGGTGACGGATACATTTTGAATTTCCAGTCTCCGTTCAGATCCATTACAAAGCGGGACGCGTTCCGATTTCCGGCGAGCGCCTGCTCTACCGTCTCATACGCACCGTACGGCGTATGCATCGGATAACGATTTTTCTGCGTTATATACTGATTTTCCCAGTCTCTTGTCTGTCTCATGTTCTTGAAGCCCTCCTTGCCTTTGCTTTCGCATTTTCCGACTGCCTCTCTTCTTTTTATCCAGATTGGTGTTCCTTTTTTGCTTTCCTGTGATATAATACATCTGTGGATTTTCAGAAGATTCATGCAGTTATCTTATGATTCAGTATAAAACACTGCACGTGGATGAGAAATAGTTGATCTGGTGTTTCTTTTATCCAAAATGGGAAAGCAAAGGAGAAGTCGTATGATACCGGAATATCTGCTTGCAAAAATAGAAAAGAGCGATGTTATCTATCGCTGTATTGGAAATGAAATGAAGAACGGGATTCTGGCGTGCGGTTTTATGCGGAAAGAGACGGCGGACCGCTCGCAGTATCATTTTTCGAACGAGTATTACAGCTGTTTCGTGCTGCTGCGCGGGAGCGGGGAATATATTGCCGAGGACGGCACCTCCTATCCGCTGCAGGCGGGAAGCCTGGTCCAGCGTCTGCCGGGTGTGCCGCATTCCACACGCGTAGACCCCGATGGGAAATGGCTGGAATTTTTTATCTCGATTGGGAAACCGTTTTTTGATTCTTTCTGCTCGCTTTCGGTTCTGAACCGGGAGCCGGTGCTAAAGGCAGAGCTGCTTCCCGGCGATCTCGAGCGGTATCAGAAGCTTCTGCAGTCGTTAAAGGCCACACCGGACAGTCTGCTGCCTTTGCGGATTCCGGAGATGGAAAAAGAGATTCTGCGAATGTACGGCTACCATGCGCACCGGGTGAATCTGCAGCGGGATCCGATCGAGGCCGCCTGCGATATGCTCTCGCAGAATCTTGATGAAGAAATTTCTCTCGAAGAGCTTGCCCGGTCACTCCAGATCGGTTATGAGACGTTTCGAAAAGTATTTAAAAAACAGACCGGCGTCTCTCCTGCACGGTACCGCACCAGGAAGAAAATGGAGCAGGCCTGTATTCTTCTCGAGGGCGGCGTACCGATGAAGGAAATTGCCGGTCTTGTCGGATATGGCGATGTCTATGCGTTCAGCAAGCAGTTTTCCCGGTTCTTTGGATTCCCACCTGGAAAGTACCGCGCACGTCTTCACACGGATGCGCCGGATTTAGAACAGTTTTAAGATATCGTCCACGGTTTTACGTTTCGGCTTGTCCGGGTTGATGGCACGGTAGCCGACAGCAATGACAGCACCAAGGAGCTCATTCTCCGGAATGGAGAGGGCTTCACGGATAGCTTTCTCATCACGGATTCCCATAATCAGAGTATCAAGGCCGAGTTCTCTTGCGCGCAGGATCAGGTTTTCGTCATGCAGGCCAAGATCGTAATAGCCCCAGCCGTTTCCGACTTCATTGTCCGGTGTTCCGTCCTGCGTGAAGCCGGAGCGGTCTTTTACGAATGCTGTTACGACAAGTGCGGCTCCCTTTGAACTCTTCTGATTGAATTCTGGAAGGCATTTTGCGGAAAATTCTTCGACTTTCTCCGGTGTTACAAGGGCATAGTACCGTGTTGTCTGTGAGTTTTTCCAAGATGGTGCCTGAATCGCTGCCTGTACGATCTCCTGGATCTGCTCTGCGGTTACGTGTTTCTCCGGATCAAACGCGCGGATGCTTCTTCTTTCTTCCAGCAGTTTTGTAAATTCCATGGTGTATATCCTCCTTTTATTTATAAAGCCTCGTAATCTTCCCGTGAAAAACGGTGATACGTCAGGCCGAATTCATTTTCTTCGACACAGTAACAGTATTCATCTACAGACGGGTCTGAAAAAGAAAATACATGGCCCATCTCATGCTCCTCGGATGCGTTTTCTTCCACGGTAGTATGCATTTTCTCTGCATAGGAAGAAAAGCAGTTTCGAACCTGTTCCATTGTGTTTCCAGGCGTTGTGATCACCTGCAGAAGGTTCTGCAGGAGCTCCGGAACAGGGATTTTCCGCTCGATATAAGAACATCCCTCCTCCGGGATTTCCATGCAGTAGCGGTCCTTGACCGCTGAAATCGCAAGTGTTCCAAGACGCGGCTGTACTTCCTTACAGAACGCGGCAAGTGCCGCATCCAGGTCTTCTGTTTCGTCTAAAGAGAGGGAACGGCGCAGGGACTCCGCCGGGTAGTAGAGCTTCATCGTACCGCCCTCATAGCCGATCTTCACCTGCCACTCCCGAATCGTATCGGTAATATGTTTTTCCAACAGTTTTGCTGTCATGTTTTCTAAGTCACCTCCATTGTGCTGCATGTGCAAAAAATACAGTATTATTATCGCATGAATTGGGCGTTGTGTGAACACTTAATTTTTTGTTTTTCACAAAAAAAGAATCACTTTTTTACTCCTCGAAACGGCAGAAACCTCCGCCAGAAAAGCTGGGACAGAGGTTTCTGTGATTTCTTATGTCAGAAGAATTTCTCAGTCATTTCGTTCTGAATTACTCTTCGTCGTCTTTTTTCTTTCTGCCGCGGAGTTTGAATCCAAGTCCGCCGGCACTTGCCCATGATAAAGCATTACCTTCTGCATCTGTTAATGTAACAATTGTATTATTAAAAGAAGACTGAATATGAGCCTGTCCTCTTTCTACGTTTTTCTTAACGCGCTTCTTTGTCACTTTTTTTGTAACTTTTTGAGCCATTTCTAAACTAACCTCCTATATTAAAAGTCTACCTTATTACTTCTTCTTATTTGCAACTGTCTTCTTTGGACCCTTACATGTTCTAGCATTAGTCTTTGTCTTCTGACCTCTGCAAGGAAGACCTTTTCTATGACGGATTCCTCTGTAGCATCCGATTTCCTTTAATCTCTTGAT
>OKVF01002108.1_pt1 | contig 12251 bp, 7 predicted proteins | sample 1604831 | NCBI WGS metagenome assembly OKVF01 (sample SAMN01760980, study PRJEB22395) | human gut metagenome
GGAAGCCCCGGTATCCGATATTTTCCCTCACAAATTTCGCAGGATACAAACCGCAGATCGGCACAGTAACTTCCATCCGCATTTTTCAGGATAAATGCCGGACTGCGGAAATCTCCATTGCCAAAGCAGGGATATTCCTGCGGCAATGCATCCATGGAATATGTCTTATCACAATCTGCTTCATACGGATTGCCGGAAAATCCCCTGTCATAATAAGTCAGAAGATACCGCATATCACCACCCAAACGTGGTCCATAATAAAGATGGAGCAGTTGTCCATAAGCACCGACAGCCATCTGATAAGTCGTATTTTTTGTATGTAGCGTGATCAGTTTCTGATCCTGATCTATCCTGATTGCCATAATCCGTCCCCTTTCCATACAGATCTTATTTACGATAAAATACTTTTGCCTCGTATGGTCTTAAATGAATTCCATTTTCATTTCGAATAACATCTTTATAATTGCTGATCAGAACCTCTTCTTCCCCGGTAAAACCGTCCTCCAAGGCAAAATCCATCTCCTGCTCCCTGAAATTGCAGATTACAAACAGTTTTTCATTTCCAAGTGTTCTGGTGTACGCAAACACATCCGGGTGTTCTAACGCTTTGCTCTCGTATACACCATACACAATGATTTCCATCTGATGACGCAATTCAATAAGCTTCTTATAATAGGAAAATACGGAATCCGGATCGTTTATCTGCGCTGCCGCATTGATGTTTTTATAATTCTCATTGACAGAAATCCAAGGTGTACCCGTCGTAAATCCCGCATTGTCGCTGTCATCCCAGTGCATCGGAAATCTTGCATTATCACGGCCGATAGCATTGACAAATTTTAACATGGTTTCCTCATCTAAAATACCGCCACCGACAAAATCCCGATATGCATTCTTGATCTCAATATCACGAAATTCCGAAAAATCCTTACATTTACGGTTTGTCATTCCGAGCTCCTCGCCCTGATAAATATAAGGTGTTCCCTTCATAAAATGCAGACAGGTTGCAAGCATTTTTGCAGAAATTTCACGATACTCTTCACTGTCATTTCCAAATCTTGACACGGCTCTCGGCTGATCGTGGTTATCCCAGTAAAGGCTGTTCCACGCCACACTTTCGAGTCCATCCTCCCATTTTTCAAATACCTTTTTGAGTTCCACCAGATCAAAACTGCCGTCACTCCATTTTCCATACTGTGTCTGTCCGAGATTGACATGCTCAAACGTAAAAATCATGTCGAGTTCGCCCCGGTCTGCCCCGGCATAGCGTTTTGCATCCTCGACACCTGCCCCTGCGCCCTCGCCAACCGTCATCCAGTCAAATTTGGAGATTACCTTTTGATTCATCTCCTTTAAATACTCGTGCACACGTGGGCCATTGTTGACATATGGGGAAGAATCCCCGTATTTTTCATTGCCATGCACGATTCCATCCGGGAAACGCTGATCTTTTGATATCATCGTAATGACATCCATACGGAATCCGTCAATTCCACGCTCGCCCCACCAGGTCATCATGTCATAGACTTCCTGTCTGAGTTTTGGATTTTCCCAGTTGAGGTCTGGCTGTTTTTTGGAAAACATGTGAAGATAATACATATCTGTCGTCTGATCATACTCCCAAGCTGATCCGCCAAAACAGGATCCCCAGTTATTCGGTTCTTTTCCGTCTTTTGCGTCGCGCCAGATATAATAATCACGATATGGATTATCTTTGCTCTTTCTGCTCTCCACAAACCACTGGTGCTCATCGGAACTGTGGTTGACAACCAGATCCATGACGATCTTAATTCCAAGTTTGTGTGCCTCGGCAAGCATTTCATCAAAATCTTTTAATGTACCAAACTCCGTCATGATATCCCTGTAATCACTGATATCATATCCATTATCATCATTTGGGGACTGATAGACCGGGGATAACCAGATCACATCAATTCCTAATAATTTTAAATAAGACAGCCGGCTCTTAATGCCGCGAAGATCGCCGACACCATCACCATTGCTGTCCATAAAACTGCGCGGATAGATCTGATAGACTACCGCTTCTTTCCACCATTTTTTTTCTTCCATAGGATTTTCCCTCCTGCTATACATCTGGCTCATATACATATTAAATTAAGTTGTCTCCCTTACTACAAGTGATACCGGCAGAGTGGTACGGTTCGGCACAAGTTCCCCATTGCCGGAACGGACAAGCAGTTCCACTGCCATCTTTGCCATCTCTCTGATCGGCTGATGAATTGTTGTGATCGGCGGTGTCGTCAAAGAAGCAATATTGACATCATCAAAACCAACAATCTTCATCTGTGACGGGACATCAATATTTAACTTATGGCATACCTGAAGAAGCTGTGCAGCGATCAGGTCACTGCTGGCAAAAATTCCGTCTGTGTCCGGATTCTCCTTTAACAGTTTTTCCAGAATCTGATGGTATTCGAGACGATTATACTCAAACGCCGTGGTATCTGCGATCTTATAAGAAATATTCTGTTTTTCACACACCGCACGAAAACCAACCGCACGCTCATCTGCCGGCATGGCAGTCTCATGAACACCGCTGATATGGATCAGATGTTTACAGCCGCAGTCGATCAGATGCTGTGCAGCAAGGCGTCCCCCCTGCTCATTGTCACACTCCACCTCTGCTGTTCCATTTTCAAGATAACGCTCAATCGTGATCAACGGGACATTTAGTCCGGTAAATTTCTCAACGCCAACCGTTCCGCTGCAGAGAATGACTCCCGCCACACGGTTACTGGTACACATTTCCATGTACTCCCATTCTTTTTCATTTTTCTCCTGGGAGTTAAACAGCAAAATCTTGTGTCCGTGATGATATGCCTGACTCTCTAAATTGCTGATCAGTTCCGCAAAATATGGGTGTCTGATATGCGGCACGATCACACCGATGGTATTGGTCGTCTGCTTTGAGAGAGAACGCGCCACCTCATTCGGACGGTAATTAAGTTTCTTCATCGCCTCATATACTTTTTTTCTTGTTTCTTCGCTGATATATCCACGATTATTCAGTACGCGGGAAACAGTGCTTACCGTCAGTCCTGTCTCCTTCGCCACATCCTTTAAGGTTGCCATACTTCCTCCCCGAAAACCTGTATCTTCTCTATGCTGCCCTTTTCCACACAAAATTTCTCTGCAGTTTCAGGCAGTTCGAATATACCTATGATTGTACCACAATCCGCAGTCACTTCAAGAATCACGTCATCAAAAAGCAAAGAAAAATCACGGATTCCGGCACCTATCGAAACTGTTTCCTCACCGGCTTTTAACTCACCAGTTTTTGCATTGTATACAACATTAAATTTCTGGTTGATTCGGGCACTTAAAATGTCCTCTGACTGTGCACGGGTAATCTGAATTTCTGTTGCCGTGTCCTGCCCAAATTTCCACTGAAACGTATTTTCCGTACTGTCATACACCAGTTTTTTACTGTTTTCATACTCCCTGACCGGTTCCTGTCTCAGCACCTTTTCACCATTCTTATATGCAACAGAAAATTCTCTCGGCAATCCCATCGCCCCGGTATAATTTCTTCCCCGGTTTGGCAGCCTTAACCACGGAACCGAAATCACACGATCCCCTGTATTGCTGTAAGTCTGCGCCGCATAAGCCATCTTGTTGATGTATGCCGCATGACGCACACCATCGGTCTGAAATTGATATCCATCAAACTCTCCCCAGAAGTAAAAACCGTCTGCGCTCCAGAACATCCAGGTCTCATTTCCTTTTTCATCTTTCAGGCATACCAGATCCGGACATTCCCACGCCTCTTTGAATGTCAGGCGGTCGGTCTGTTCCCATTTTAGCAGATCGGTGGAACGAAAAATGCCAAAATCATTTTCCTCTAACCACAGTGTCATGATATAGGCACCGCTTTTTTCATGCCAGAACACCTTCGGATCACGGTTTTCTTTACAAACCGTCGGAAGCACACCTTTGTCAATTTTATGGAGTGTCTCCCCTCCATCCGTACTGTATGCAATGCGCTGGGTAAACTGTTTCCCTGCGCTCCATTTATTATTATTTCCGGCTGCCGTATAGAAAAATACCAGCGCATCTTCCGGCAGTCCGAGCATCTTACGATCATTTACAATACCGCTTCCGGAAAACATCGTTCCGGTCTCATCCGGGAAAAGTACATCATCCTTCTGCTCCCAGTGCAGTAAATCCCTGCTTACCGCGTGCCCCCAGCTCATATTTTCCCACTGCACATCAAACGGGTTATGCTGGAAATACAAATGATACACGCCCTCGGCATATACAAGGCCATTCGGATCATTCATCCATCCGGTCTGCGGTGTAAAATGAATCGAAGGGCGGTGGAAAGCCTCACCCTGCGTAGCACAGAGAGATTTTTCTTCCGTTGCAGGTACGTCCTCGTTTCTGATTCCGTCAAAGAAAGCTTTCCTAAGATCCCCTCTTAGAATTAGTGTTTTATCGGTAAATTGCTTTACCGGAAAACGGGCATAATAACTGACAGGGTATGTTTCATCCTCTGCCTCTCCCGCCGGGATCTGAAACTCAAACAGCTTTGTTTCGCTGTTATTCTCCCGGCAGAATATCTCAAGCATACGGTTGTTTTTTTTGCCGCCAAACGGCAGCTCGCCATACGTGGCACAGACCGGAATAAACAGCCACCCTTTTTTGATGTATATTTCCTTTTCCATGTCTTACAACCTCCTACTTATATTTTTCCTTTTTAACCAGCACTTGTACACACATAACTTATTTTTTCTTTTAAAATAATGCTTGTACGCACATAACTTATCTTGCATTGGTTAACATATTCTTGCATTTTTCTTATTCGTACTACTAATAACATTGACACCCTATTGTGCAATTATCTTCAAAACGTGTGAACTTCTCCGTCTTCTGTATAAGTGATCGCAAACTTCTTCGCCTTAAAGTCAGCGGAAAGTTTTGCCCACGCATCACCGTTTCTTCGCACGATCACAAGCTTATCATCGTCACAGGTTTCCAGTTCAAATGTTCCGTCGAATGCCGGGTGAGCATTACGAAATTCCATCATGCGCAGAAGTTCTGCCACGACCGGACGTTTTACTTCCGCATCGATCTCTTCTTTTGTATAATAATGACGGTTGATGTTCCGTCCCACTTTCGTCTCTTCCAAAAGTTTTAAGTCATTCTTTCCTGCCAGCAGTCCGACATAGTAAACCTGCGGAATACCCGGTGCAAAAAACTGAACCGCTCTCGCTAACAGATACGCATCATCCTCATCACCAAGTGCGGAATAATAAGAACAGTTGACCTGATAAATGTCAAGGTTATTGTACGCTGCGGTATTATAGATTTTCTTGACATTTGCACCAAACTTAAAGATATCCTCCTTGGTGCGCCCGATTTCCTCATCCGGCAGCAAATCTTTGACATCTACCACACCGATTCCGTCATGCGTATCAAGTGTTGTGAACTGTTTGCGCGGGCAGATCTCAAACCAGTGTTTTAAATACTGTGTCTGTCCATAGTATAATGCATTGATGAGCAGCATTGGAAGTGCAAAATCGTATACATAGTAATCTTCTTTTGCGATCTTCTCCTGCATCGTGTAATGCTCATGAATTTCCGGTAAAAGTGTGACTCCGTAAGGCTTTACGATATCCTCACACTCTTTTAAGAACTCCCATACATCCGGCTCAATGAAAAAGCAGCTTGTTCCGGCTTTTTTGGTTGCATAGGCAAATGCGTCGAGGCGGATCATTGCAGCGCCATGCTCACACAATGTCGTTAAGTTGTCGCGGATAAAACGTTTTGCTGTCTCAGATTTACAGTTGATATCGATCTGCTCTTCATCAAACGTGCACCATACTTTTTCAGATGTTCCGTCTGCAAAATGTGCCTCCACATACGGTGCACGCGGCTTTCTTTTGTAGATTGCATCCACCTGCTCCTCGGTCGGCTCCCCGTTTTCCCAGAAATCTTTGTAGCGGATGAACAGGTCATGATACTCAGATGCATCTTTTTTCTCCAGAAAGTCTTTGTAATACGGACTCTGTGCCGAAATATGATTGATCATATAATCAAACATCAGGTAATACTTTTCTGCCAGATGTTCCACGTCGCTCCAGTCTCCAAATGCCGGATCGACTTTGTGGTAATCCATCGGTGCAAATCCCCTGTCTCCCGAAGAAGGGAAGAACGGAAGGATATGGATCCCGCCCACTGCATTTTTAAAATATTTATCTAAGATCTCGTTTAAGTCTGCCAGATTATGTCCCATCGAATCCGAATAAGTAATCAGCATACATTTGTTTTCCAACTTTTTCATATCAGTCTCCATTTCTGCATAAAATCCTGTTTTTATGCTCACCACCATTTCACTGCTGCCACTTCACAGGAATAATACTCTTTTATGATTTCACCGCTCCGGCTACCACGCCATCGATAATCTCTTTCTGCAGGAACAGATATAATACCAGGATCGGTGCAACAGTAAGTACCAGTGCTGCCATGATCACACCGTAATCGGATGAGTAAGTTCCGTAGAAAGAATAAGTGGATAACGGAAGTGTATATAAGTTTTTCTTTCCAAGTACCAGTGAAGGAAGCAGATAGTCGTTCCAGAATGCCAGTACGTTTAAGATCACAAGGGTTGCCGTAGTCGGTTTTAACAGAGGAAATACGACCTTGAAAAATGTCTGTACATTGGTACATCCATCCAGATATGCCGCCTCCTCCAGTGAAAGCGGGATACCGCTCTTAATAAATCCCTGATAAATGAATACTGACATACTCATCGCAAATCCGGTATGCATAAAGATCAGTGTCAGTCTGTGGTTTAACATATGAAGTCCGGAACCGTAAATGGAAACTAACGGGATCATGATCGCCTGGAATGGAATGATCATGGATGCTGCCATCAGTGCAAAGAATACTCTGGAAAATGTATTTTTTGCGCGGGTAAAATAATATGCTACCATAGATGCGAAAATGATGACGAGCAATGTGCTTAAGCCTGTGATAAACAGGGAGTTTCCAAACGCTTTTATGAATTCCATTTTCTCAAATGCTTTTGTATAGTTTGCAAGTGTATATCCCTTTTCTGTGATAAAGGAAAATGGATTTTTGATGATATCACGTTTCTGTTTAAAGGAGTTTAACAACACCAGAATGAACGGTACCATATAAAGCAGGAATAAAACAATGATCGCTGTAAAGCCAACAACATCCAATACACGGCGTTTTGTCCCGCCAACTTTTGAACCTCTGCTCATTATGCCTCTACCTCCTTCTTCTTTCCGATATAGATCTGTGCACCGCTGATGCATGCAACAATGATAAATAAGATCAGTGCTTCAGCCTGGCCTACGCCATAATTTCTGGATGTGAATGCCTTTTCATAGACATGCATCGCAACCAGTCTGGTGGAACCGTAAGGCTCACCGCCTGTCAATGTAAGGTTTACATCGTAAACCATGAATGCTCTCGATAAGGTAAGAAACAGGCAGATAACAAACGACGGCACCATCAGCGGTAAGATAATGCTCTTCATTTTCTGGAGACCTGTTGCCCCATCTATGCTGGCTGCCTCAAGCACATCTGTGGACAGCCCTGTGAAACCGGCGATGTAAATCAACATCATATAACCGGATAATTGCCAAACTGTAACGATCACCATGGACCAGAATGCTTTATTCGGATCTGCTAACCAGGAAGTGGAAAATAATCCCCAGCCTGTGCTCTTTCCCATGTTCACAAGCACTCTTGAAAATACGAACTGCCAGATAAATCCAAGTACGACACCACCGATCAAATTCGGTGTAAAGAAACCGGCACGGAAAAATTTCTGGCCTTTGATTCCGTTTGTCAGTGCATATGCTAAAAGGAATGCCACTGCATTGACTAAGATTACCGATAAAACTACATATTTTAAAGTGAGTCCCATAGAGGACCAGAATGCCGTATCTTTAAATACGGAAATATAATTCTGCACGCCGATAATATTTTTTACTTTGCTGACTCCATCCCAATCGGTCAGTGTCAGGTAAAAACCATACAGGAAAGGCAGTATGACAACTGCACAGAAAATCAGACATCCCGGCAGTGCAAAGATACATAGATTTTTAATTTTTTCTCCCGTTTTTCTACCCATAACCCTAATTCCTTTCTGATATCCCCACGGAAACTGCCATCATGCTTGTTCAGATGGCATTCCCGCAGAGATGATATATGGCTGTGATCCGTACGGTCACGCTCAGATGTTTTTGTTTTTATTCTTTAGATACGATTAATTCTGTGATGTCCAATAGTTGTCGATGTCTGCTGCAAGATCATCTCTTGTACACTGTCCGCCAAGGTATTTCTGCATGGAAGCTCCAAGTACACTCCAGTGGTCAGAAGGTGCGATAAAGCTGGATGAATAGGTGTTGCCTGCTGCCATTTTTGCCTGAATGTCTTTTCCAAGCGGATCTAATGCTTCATAAGTATTGTTTTTGCATGCCGGGATCACTGCTGCGTCTTCTACTAACATTTTCTGTCCGTTGTCAGAGTATACCAGCCAGTTGACAAATGCCTTTGCCGCCTCCTGCTGCTCCGGTGTGGACTGCTCTGCATCGATCATTAACTGTTTGCTTGCGCTTGCCTGAATACCGTTGTTTGCAAAATCAGAAGTATCATTTCCTAAAATATATGGAAGGAATCCATACTCGTCACTGTCGGAAGCGCCTGCCTCTTTTAAGTTTGGCCAAGCCCAGCATCCATTGATCCAGAGAGCGGCATCACCGTCAGCTAAGAAGATCGGATCCTGATCATAAAGAGCACCTAAAGGATCCTCTCCGTTGATGTTATACTGGCTTAATAAATCAAAAGTATCCATGAACTCGTTGAATCTGTCATAATCTTCTGCCTTTAATGTGCCTGCTTTTAACTCGTCGATGACTTTGGCACTTCCCTCTGTGGTTCCATCGTAGGAATCATAGATAAATCCGAGTTGATGTGCACCTAAAGACCAGTCTTCTTTTGAGATAACGACCGGATTCTCCATGCCGCCTGCACGAAGGTTTTCAAGCAGTTCCTTTAATGCATCGTAGGAATTGATGGTGGATGGATCAAACTCTTCTCCTAAAGTATCCTCGATCGCTGATTTATTGTAAATGATTCCACGTCCTTCAACACAGAATGGGAAGCTGTATATCTTTCCGTCAACCTGTGTGGTCTGGTTTACACACTCTTTTACCCACTCTTCATCGGAGAGATCAACTGCATACTGGGAAGCAAGTGCAACAACGTCAGTGGTATCTAAGATCGCCATCGTCGGTGCCGTTCCTGAGTTGTATGCGCTTGTAACTCTTGTATATGGAGATTCGCCGGTTCCGCATGCCTGAACTTCAAGCTCGATTCCTGTATCTTCTTTAAATGCCTCTGCCATATCCTCAAGTGCTGTCTGGATCTCACCTTTACTGTTTAACATGGTGATCTGTGTTCCTGCTAAATCTGCAGTATCAATGTTTCCAGTACTTTCCGTTCCTGCTGCATCTGCGCTTTCGCTGGCATCTGTTTTGCTTTCTGCGTTAGTGCTGCCCGCATTTGCTGTACCTGTGTTACTGTTGTTACTTCCGCAGCCTGCTAACATCCCCATTGTCATTGCTGCTGTCATGAATACTGCTACCACTTTTTTTGCTTTCATCGTTTTTCCTCCACTCTTTCATGAATCTAAAATATGATAGGTTCCCGTTCCCATTTTACTAATTCTTTTTGGCTGTCCGTCATCGCTGTCCTTACTGTGCCCTTACTTTAACACCGCTTTTTGTTTATGTCAAGCGGTTGACATATGATTTGTCAGTTATAATCAAATAATTACATTATTTTTTGTACATATTTACAATAAATTTTTTGCATTTCTAATCATTTCCAGGTATTTAGAACTATTATAGCGTGCTATTTTATGCCAATCGGTTGACATTTTAAATTTTATCAATTCCGATTCCTGTTTATGGTACTGGAAAAACACACACCTATCATGCAAAGCAAAAAGAGGACCTCACAACTTAGTTGCAAAATCCTCTTTCCGGTGTGCCACACATTTTACTGTATGACGGGTATATTAAATTTATTTGGGAACTACTTACTGATCTTTATCTTCTTTGCACTGCTGAAACTTCCATAAACTTTTGCTCCTGTGGAATCTTTCTTATAAGCACGTACTTTTACATAATATGTCTTGCCTTTTGCCAATTTTCCAAGTGTTTTTGATGTGCCTGATATTGTTACTTTCTTTACATTCTTTTTGAATTGCTTATCCGTAGAATAAACGATCTGATATCCGGCTGCACCTTCCACTTTCTGGACTGTAACTTTTGCTTTTCTTCCCGAAACAGCTTTCATTTTCTTAATTGCAGATTTCTTTACGGTCACTTTCTGCCATTTCGCATATAAAGTAAGATTCTTTTTGCTGCTCTTTGAGATTGTTTTAATTCTCTTTGTATACTTGCTGTCTGTATACCAGCCCTTAAAGACATATCCCTTTTTGGAAGCAGATTTTAAATTTACCTTTTCATTGTAATAATATTCCGGGTTTTTGCTGCTGTTTTTACCTTTTCCTAACTTATAGGTAATTTTATAACCTACCGTGATCTTACAGGACGCGCTTACTCTGCTTCCATCTTTTGCCATTGCCGTGATCGTGGTCACACCATTTTTCAATGCTTTTACTTTTCCATGCTTATCAACAGTCGCAACTTTTTTGTTGGAAGATGTCCACTTAACGTCTTTAATATCTGCATCAGATGGTGAAACAACAGCCTTTAATGTAAGCGTTGCACCTTTTTTCATTCCGGCTTTTGTTTTATTTAACGTGATTTTTTTAACTTTTACTTCTTTCTTTTCTGTTTCCGGTTTCTTTTCTGTATCTTTCTCCGGAGCATTTTTAATTTCTCCAAGTTTTACAGTACCAAATACTTCCGGTTTAGACCATCCCATTCCTGTTTCATCGTTCCAGCTCAATGTACCAATTCTTTTGCCACTTGCATCAGCATCATTGATCTGAAATTCAAGTCCGATCTCATCTCCGGCTTTTGGTGTGATATCCGTCCATTTAAATGACGCTTCAACAACATATCCGTCAGAAGTTATTTTTGCCACAGACTTCATATTCTCTTCAAGGCACTTTTTTCCATTAAATGAGTGATCATTTGCATAACTGATCCTGTACTGCTTGTCATCGTCTTCATAAGAGTTGGATTTTCCATTATTTTCGTCGATAAATACTTCTAAGGAATCCTGCTCCCATGCATCACCGTTGGTATTATTGAGGACAGGATCTTTGATCTCGGCATATACATAAAAATTGTCTTTATCCCAGAGTAACTTCGCATTTGCAGAAACATTGGAGCCGAGATTGATTGTAATCGGAATGGTTCCGGCATTATCCCATACCGCATCTTTATCTCCGTCTACGGTAACTGTACCATAGGCAGCTTTCTCCACCCCCGGTTTCATCGTTACTTTCGCGTAATATTTACTGCTTGTTCCCTGTTTTCCTGTCAAATCATTAAATGCGGCTGTTTTATCCCCATTTGTGACCACAACATCCATTCCGATCACTTTTGCAACGGAAAGTCCTGATAACGGTACCTTTATGGTTGCCTGATAACCATTTTCTACTTCTGCTGCCTCGCTTCTTTTTACCGTTACGGTCACTGGTGCGATGTCATCTTTTCCGGAATTTGCAGAATCCACATAAACAGCAACTGCATCATTATCGTCTTTTACGGCATCTTCTACCGTAACCTGCACGGTAAGACCATCTTTATCCCACATCGAAATAAAGGAAGCCGTGATATCATTCTGCATGATACTGTATGTCTTTCCTGTCACTGCATCACCTTTTTTCTCTGCAGCAACTACATCCTGAATTGACGGCTGGAGTCTGGATGCATCTACATACGCCCAGTACGCAGGTTTTGCTTTATAATTTCCATCAAAAAGCAATGGGCACTGCGCAGAGCCGTCTGCACCACCACCAACACCGGACTGTTCATGTAACCATGAATTTGGCTCGATGACCCCCCATACGGTCAATCCGGAAACGTTCGAACCATCTGCTTTTAAGCCTTTGATCGCATCGAATAACTGTTTATGGCAATATGCAATTTTAGTATACTCGCTCTCTTTTGTTGCCATACCTGATGTATAAGATGCACTTGATTTAAAATCAAGCTCTGTAAGCTGTACTTTTCCTGCAGCTTTTGCATATTTTTCAGCCACTGTTTTAAGCT
>OKVF01002115.1_pt1 | contig 12219 bp, 13 predicted proteins | sample 1604831 | NCBI WGS metagenome assembly OKVF01 (sample SAMN01760980, study PRJEB22395) | human gut metagenome
ACGATATTAAAAGAAAGGAAATATGTGATAATTAACTTCCTAATTATCATACAAGTAAGTTAGATGAGGGATATACAAAAATATACAAGTGACTATGAATGCATGGATGATCCGGCAAATCGGTTTGAAACGGAGTATCAGGTGGTTTACCGCAGGAAAAAAGTGTTGGAGGAACTAAAACGCTATCAACATGACACGATTTTGGAAGTCGGCTGTGGATTGGATTCGTATGTAAATTATATAACTGAATTTAAAAAGGCTGTGGTTGTGGAACCGAGTCCTAAATTTGCAGAAAAGGCAAAAAATGATCTTGATAAAAATGAGAGAGTTACTGTCATTTGCAGTACTCTTGAGAAGGCAGTAAAGATGCTGGAACATCAGACATTTGATTTTATTATTGTTAGCGGTTTGCTGAATGAAATCGAGGAGCCGGTAGATTTTCTTAAATCGATAAAGAGATTATGTAAAAATGGGCATACGGTTATTCATGTAAATGTAGCTAATGCAGATTCTGTCCATAGACTTTGGGCGGTTGAAATGGGTTTGATCAAGAGTCAATGTGAAGCATCTGAGCGCAACAAGAAATTCCAACAGATAACGGTATTTCGGATTGAAAGTTTAAAGCAGACAATTCTGGAATCTGCGGAAGAAGGAGCTATAGAAATACTTGATATGGGGAGTTATTTTTTGAAACCATTTTCACACAAACAGATGATGCAGTGCATTGAACAGGGAATTCTTACGGAAACGTTGATAGATGGACTAGATAAAATGGTGAAGTATTTTCCTGAATATGGTTCTGAAATATATATAAATTATCGGATAAGATAAGTGTGCGTAGATTGTCAATGTACTTTGAAATATATTTTTGGAAAAATTAAAAGAAAGATGAGAACGGGAGATAGTACGTAGGTTATGCGGGTAAAAGAGAAAATAGAAAATATTGATTATAATGAGACAAAAGAATTTTTTAAAAACAGGGCTGGTAAGTTTAAAACAGATAATCCATATGCAGTAACGATGTATCAGGATCATAATGAAAAGCTGGTAAGGGAACGAAATAAAAAGGAAGTGCAGAAATTAAAGCCCTTGCTGGAACTGAGTGAACAATCCAGAATATTGGACGTTGGATGTGGAATTGGAAGATGGGGAGATGCGATTTCGGAGAAAATAGAAGAATATTGTGGACTGGATTTTAGCAGTGATTTGATAAAAATTGCGAAAAGCAGAACCGAGAAATCAAATTATTTCTTCTACGAAAGCGAAGTGACAGAAATAGAAAAGGTTTTGGCGAAAAATAAAAAGAAAAATTATAATACGATACTGTTGATGGGAATATTAATGTACATAAATGATGAAGACATGGGGATTTTCCTTGAACAGTTGGAGCATCAATGTATGGAGCAAACAAGAATATGCATCCGGGAGCCAATTGGAGTGGGGGAGCGTCTTACGCTAAAAGATTTTTTCTCAGAAGATTTAAATGATAATTATAATGCAATTTATCGGACAAGAGACGAACTGGTTCATTTCTTTGAGGAAGAATTATTTCAGAAAGGTTTTCAGATTGAGCAGGAAGGTTTTTTATTTCAGGAACAGGGTTTGAACAATCGTACGGAAACAACACAATATTATTTTATTTTGCAACGATGGCGTGCTTGAAAGAAAAATATTTGAAAGATACAGGGGGTAAAAGACATGTATTCTGAAAAAATTGGAATTATTGGTGGCTTCGGGGCTTATGCCGGACTAGATTTTTACAAGAGACTTTTAGAATGTTTTTCAACTGGAAATGAACGAGACTATCCACATGTAATTATGGATAATAATTTTACGATGCCGAGTCGAACGAGAGCATTGCTATATGATGAATGTGTGGATGAGATAGTAAAGGATATTGCAGATTCTGTCAGATTGATGCTTTCAAATGAAGTGGACAAAATTGTTTTGGTATGTGGTACAGCTCATTATTTCCTTGAACAAGTATACGAACTGCTTCCAGAAGCAAGGGAACATATTGTAGATATCATTGATTGTCTGGGAGAACGGTTACAAAAGGAAGGGATTACAGAATGTTTTGTAATTGCTGCAGAAGGGGCACTGAAAAAAGAACTTTATAAGAAAAGATTGAAAGAATATGGCGTGAAATGTATTGTGCCGGAAGAAGATGAGTATGGACAGATTCGTTGTTTTATTGAAGCAGTAAAAAGGCATTCACTAGAGGAGGACACAGTGGCGCAGTTCCTGAGTTTTTTGAAAAAATACGATTGCCATCATATAGTTCTTGGATGTACGGAATTTCCGGTTCTCGTAGATTATATAAAAAATATTAGAAAGAAAGAATTAGAGCCATATTTTTTTTATGACCCATTAGAGGAAGTAATTATTAACTTAAAGAGAGACTTACGGTAAAACGAACAGTAGGAGAAAGGGTATGAGAGAGTGTGTATTTTTATTTAATCTGGATGCAATAGTGCAAGATAAAAACAGCAAAAAAAATTCTAGTATATTGGAGTTTATCAACGATAATGCGCAACACTGTTATTTTAAGCAAGATTGCATAGACGAAAATTGGAAAAAAATGGTTGTTGCAATCGGCAATTCTGAATCTGACATTGCAATGATGGAAAAGGCAGATATTAGAATTGGATATGGCGGAATAAAAGAAGTTATGCCTGAGATACTTTCAACTGTCGATTATGCAATTTATGAAGAAAAAAAATTGGTAGAATTTCTGGAACGATTATTGCAGGAAGAAAAAATGACATTATCAAGGACTGTGATAATAAGTTGTGCTGGAATGGGTAACCGCCTTGGATTGGGAACAACGAAGGCATTATTAGAGGTGGATGGAAAAACGTTGATTGTGAGACATCTAGAACAACTACAGGAAGAAAAAGATGTTCGTATTGTAGTAGGATATCAGGCATCTTCTATGATAGAAGCAGTGTTAAAGTGTAGAAGTGATGTGACATTTGTATTTAATCATGAGTATCAGAATACTGGGACAGGTGCAAGTGTTGCGCTTGCAGCAAAATATGCAAATGAATATGTGCTGTCGTTGGATGGAGATTTGATTGTCCATCCTGAAGATATGAAAAAAATATTGGCATGTCAGGGCGAGTTTGTGGGGGGCGTTGTGACAGAGTCAGATGATCCTTGGATGCTTCAGACTTATATGCAGGAAGGTACGGAATATGTTCGTGCTTTTGAAAAAAATAATGGAAATTATGAGTGGAATGGAGTAGCACAGGTAAAGAGTGAAAGATTGCGTGACGGGTCGGGGCATGTTTTTCAATTAATAGAACCGCATCTTCCGATACCTTTTATGTTGTTAAGAACACGGGAGATTGACACGCAAAATGATTACGAAGTGGCACAAAAGTGGGTGAAAAATGGATTCTGTTAAAGAAAATTATAAAAATGTTTTTTCTACGAAATTTTCAATAAAATGTTATACAGAAGAACAGGAAGAAAACTGGGATTCTTTTGTAAAACAGAAAAGCATGAATGGAACATTTCTGCAGACAAGAAAATTTATTAATTATCATCCAAAGGATAGATTTAAAGATTGTTCTCTGATGATTTATAAGGGAAATACGTTGACTGCCTGCGTTTTAGGGTGCGAATGGATAGAAGAGGGGGAAAAAGTGTTTTTCTCACATAAGGGAACAACGTTTGGTGGGATTGTAATCGGAAAGCAGATATATAATGCTACAAGTATCAACGAACTTATGGACTGTATGGAAGACTATTTGCGGGAGCAGCAATTCGATAAGATTTATCTGAAAATGACGCCGGCGGTTTTTGAACGGGAAAATACGGATTTGTTGGATTATTTCTTGTATCAGAAGGGGTATGAACAATATACCGAGTTGAATTATTATATGCACCTTAACCGCTATCGGGAAAATATTCTTTCGCAGTTTTCAGCGGGAAAAAGGCGTGATTACAGATACGCATTAAAAAACAATCTTACATTTGAAAAACTTGAAACAAAAGAGCAAGTTATGCAATTTTATGATGTCCTGCAAATAAACCTGAAAAAACTTGGGTTAAAAAGTGTACATTCCTATGAGGATTTGATTGACTTAAAATATAACAGATTTGTACAGGAAATAGAGTTCTATGGCGTTTTTCTGGAGAAGAAAATGATTGCCGGAAGCATGGTATTCCTTTTTGATGGCAGAATTATGCACACACAGTATCTGTCTTCAGATGAACAGTATCAGAAGCTTTTTCCGATGGATTTCCTTATTTACCATCTGATAGAATGCGCGGTCGAAAAACAGCTTGAACTGTTTACCTTTGGAATCTGTACCGAGAATCAGGGTAGATACTTAAACTTTGGATTGTCGAGGTTTAAGGAGGGGTTTGGAACGGAATTCTGTCTGAACAAATCATTTGAAAAGCGGCTGTTACTCTCATGAGTGTTCTGAGATGGCGGATACAATATAGTTTGTCAGATGGCGTGCACCTTCAAAGTTTAAATGAGTCAAATCCTGATAGAAATCTGGATTATGCGAAATGTCCGTCAAATTTTTCAAATCGCAAAACGTAAAGTTTGCGTACTTTTCCTGAAATGAAGAGACAATGTTTTCAAAGTAAGGTTTCCAAAGCTGATTTACAGTCTGTTCTGTTTCCTCTACAACATAATATTTTGGCAACAGAACACCAATGACCTTGATATTAGGATTGATGCAGTATACCAGGTGGAGAAACTCTGCAAAGTTTGCAATCTGAAACTGGATGGTTGGTTCATACACATGCCGTTGAATGGATGAAAAAACGGGAGTGGATGGAGATAAATATGCAGCAATTGCATCTTGGTGAAGTGTGGTGTCAGGGCGCATCAGCTTTCGGTATTCATTTTGGTATTCCTGAACATCCGGGCAGTGTATCTGCGGAAAAAGAGTCAGAAAGCGCTGGAACGCAGAAGTATCAGAACGGAGTGCAAAAATCTCTGTCAGGCAGTGATTGATGTCGTCAACACTTTGCGAGTGGTGATAGTCGTGGCGATTTTCACAGAAGAAACCATTTGCAGTGAGATAATTTTGACATTCGTTCGTTAAAATAGTGTCAAAATTGAAATAGGTATAGTCAAACATATCGAAAATGATATACTTTGTATGACAGATAGCGTTATATGATTCTTCAGCAAGAGCAGATAAAATTTTGGTGTTAAAATAAATATCCTGCGAACTGGAACAAAAATTTAGGGCATTGCCTGGCAGTAAGTCTTCGAGAATACCTGCTTGACCGTGTGAAATGCCGAAAATCATGCCATCCAGAGGGGCAGTACAACTCCTGATAATCTGTTGATATTGTTTAATCGGAAGTTTGTGCAGATAGAGCTGGTAAATGTCCAATATCTGCGAAGAATCAATACCTAAAATGGATAAAAACTGCCGGATGACAGCTTGTATCTGAAATTTTGAAGTCATGAGACAGATGGTCAGATTAGTTGTCTGAAAAAGTGAAAAATGAGTCTGGATATAGTCTGTGACAGCAGGTATTGTATCACAGGGGATCCATGCGAGAATTTCGATATCATCGCGAATAGACTCTTTTAATAAGTTTTCATAAAAGGATTGGTAAAAATAATTAGTTTTTCCATAGATAAACTGTCCCCCTGCCATAAAAAAGTTACAAATATATGATTAAGGATATTATAAGAGAGAGAAAATGGCAAGAAACAATTTTATGTGGACATACCTGGAGAAGAATACATGAATGAAAATAAAATCGCATTTATCATATGCACGAACAATCAATTATATTTTAATGAGTGCTGCTACTACATAAACAGGCTGCTTCTGCCGGAAGGATTCGAGCGGGATGTCATCGGCATTGAGGATGCACCATCGATGTGTGCAGGATACAATGCCGGGATGCAGAGCAGTGACGCGAAATATAAAGTATATCTGCACCATGATGTGTTTATCAAAGAACCGAAGTTTATTTTTTATCTGTTAGAGCGGTTTTGTAGTGCACCGGATGTCGGCATGATTGGAATGGTCGGCGGATGCGGGATGCCCAAAACCGGAGTTGCTTACCTTGCGTGGAATGAGGGCACTGTGGATTGCAGGGAGCCGGATTTTGCATATCAGCTCATCTGCGACCCGGCACAGCAGGCAGACTGTCCGGTGGATGCGGTGGACGGACTTTTGATTGCGACACAGTATGATGTGGCATGGCGGGAAGATTTATTTGTGAACTTTGATTTTTATGATGTATCGCAGTCCTTTGAGATGCGTAAAGCAGGATATCATATCTTGGTTCCTTATCAGAAGACACCGTGGGTGATTCACGACAGTAGTTTTGCAAAGTTGAATCATTATGATGAGAATCGAAAAATTGCACTTGAAACGTATCCGGATTTTTTTACGGAGGAGGATGGATTTTCATTCGTCTATGAGGAGGAATGGGAGAATCTAAGCGAGGCGCTGGCAGATGAGGTGCGCAGACTAATTGATGTGGGGAATTGGGAAGATGCTGGAAAAATCATAGAGTTGTATCACAAAAACCAGATGAAAAACTCTGCGTTAGAACTGTATGGTGTAATGTGTGAAATCTATGAAAAAGAGCAGGAGTGTGGTATAAAAGAACACTTTTTTGATAAGACAGGTGGCTATGAGGCAGCCTGCCAGAAATACATAACCGTAAGATTCCTTTTACGCCGGGTAGAGTGCGAAATGGAGAGTGCGGCTTATTCAGAGTTAAAGGATGCAGTGGTGGAAGGAAGAATTTCTGCGGAGACACTTCTTTTAATGATTTTGCACGGAAGCTATGATAAGGCGACAGTGCTTCGAAAAGTCATCCCATGGTGTGAAGCAGCGGGAGATAATGATGGTGCACAGAAACTGCAGGCATTCTATGACAGGGTAAAAGGAAAGAAGCTGCCATTTGCATACAGTAAGCGGGTTTCTGTAAAGCAGTGAAGAAAATATACAATGTTCGAGGAGAGAAAAAATGTATAAGATTGCAATTATTTATGCAGGTGCAACATACGAGAGTGCGTTAAATCATATAAGAATTCAGGAATTGCTTGGAAAGATAAAAGTTATTGGAATCGGAATGCAGGATATCTATGCGGAGTATGTAGACGGGTATCCAGTGACTACCATCGAAAATATTTTGCAACAGGAGTGGGATTATCTGCTGATTGCAGGTCAGGAACAGAATTTTGCACAAATGAAGGCATTATTGGTAAGTATCGGAATAGAAGCGGACAGAATTTTTTCGATAATGGTATTTTCGTTGCCAATGTTTGATATGGAAGAATATGTGCAGTTTGTTAACAGAAAGGTAAGCATCATATCAAATCATTGTTGGGGTGGTTTTACTTATCATTCGCTGAAAGCAGAATTTTTGTCCCCATTTATTAATATGTTTATTCCACAAGCAGATTACATCAGACTGTTAGAAAATTATGATGTTTATATGAATGAAAAAGTAAAATATTATAAAAATGAGTATGAGTCAAATTTAAAAAGAGAATATCCAGTGGCATTACTTGGTGACATAGAGCTTCATTTCAATCACTATAAATCTTTTGAAGAGGCAGAACAAAAATGGTATGAAAGAAAACAACGGATGAATGAGAAAAGGTTGTTTGTTGAAATGCAGACGGATAGTGAAGAACTGGCAGAACGATTTGATAGGTTGCCGTTTAAACAAAAAGTGGTCTTCGTTCCGTTTGAAACAAAGCTTACATCAGCGATAAGTTTAAAGAAAATCAATGCAAACTATTCGGGTGTATTTTATGAGAGTGTAAATAGGTTGGCAACAGGACAGCAGGCATTTTATAATATTCTGAAGTTGTTAAATGGAGAAAGAGATTTCTTGAGGGTTAGTGAAAAAATGTAAGCAGTGAATGATTTGAAAAAAATGCCGATATTATATTCAGAAAAGTGAATAAATGCATAAAGGAGCGGCTATGAATTTATATGAAAAAATGAAATCCGGCGTTTATGTTATTGCGGAGATGTCTGCAAACCATGCCGGAAAGATTGAAAATGCATTTAAGATTATTGAGGAAGCTGCAAAAGCTGGTGCTGATTGTGTAAAGATCCAGACTTATACAGCGGACACGCTCACGATTGACTGTGACGACGAACCATACCGGATCAAGGGCGGGTTATGGGACGGATATAATTACTATCAGCTATATCAGGAAGCTTATACTCCGTGGGAATGGCAGCAGCAGCTAAAGGATAAATGCGAAGAAGCAGGTGTAGATTTCCTGTCCACACCGTTTGACCGCACTGCGGTAGATTTTCTGGAGGGGATTGGAATTGAATTTTATAAGATTGCTTCGTTTGAACTGGTAGATATTCCGTTGATCGAATATACGGCGGGCAAGGGAAAACCGATGATCATGTCCTGTGGTATGGCATCGGAGGAAGAGATTGCGGAAGCACTTGCGGCATGCAGGCGACAGGGAAATGAACAAGTCATATTGTTAAAATGCTGCAGCCAGTACCCTGCACAGTATGAGGATATGAATGTGTCTGTAATTCCGGATATGAAGGAACGGTTTGGCATACCGGTTGGTCTGTCTGATCATTCCATGGGTTCCCTTGCAGACGTGGTGGCAGTTTCTCTTGGTGCACAGGTAATTGAAAAACATGTGTGCTTAAGTCATGAGATTGAGAATCCGGATGCAGCGTTTTCAATGGAAATGAAAGATTTTGCCCAAATGGTACAGGATGTCCGCAATGCCTGCCTTATCAAGGGTAGACCGACCTACGAACTGACCGAGCATGAGAAAGGCAGTTTAAAATACAGACGCTCACTTGTAGCGGTAAAGCCGATTGCAGAAGGAGAGTTGTTTACGGAAGAGAATGTAAGAAGTATTCGACCGGCAATCGGAATCAAGCCGAAATATTATAAAGCATTGCTTGGCAAAACGGCGAAGAAGGCATACCGTTTTGGGGAACCGATTGGGCAGCTGGAAGTGGAGTAGAGATGATCATATTTCGAGCAGATGCTAATGAGACGGTAGCGACGGGACATCTGATGCGCTGTATGACAATCGCAGATGCCTGTCGGGAAAAAGGCATGGAATGTGAATTCTGGCTTGCAGAAGACAAAGAGACCGAACGGCTCAGGCAGGCAGGATTTTCTTACCGGATCTTAGGAAGCCAATGGGATGATCTTGAGAAAGAACTTCCGTTTTTAGAGAGACAGCTTGATGATTTTGACAGGCAGGGGGAAAAAGTTACATATCTGATAGCAGACTCATATCAGGCAACTCCATATTATCTTGGAAAATTGAATGACAGAATTCCGGTACTTTATATTGATGATATGAGAATGCAGATATATCCGGTGGCAGCAGTGTTACAATATATTCCGGTCAGAGCGGAAAATTCATTGAATAAAGAAGAGTCAAAGCAAAATACGCCAGTTTATTTGCGTGGGTTTAGATATGCACCTCTGCGGAAAGAATTTTTAAAATCACATGGGGAACAGAGAGAAAAAAGCATTCTGATTACAACTGGGGGGACTGATACTTATAATATTGCCGGCAGGCTGTTACAGGAGTGTCTGGATAAGGATGTATTTCAAGGGTACAGATTTCATGTAATTGTTGGAAATATGAACAGTCATGAAGCAGAACTGCGCAGATTCAGATCCAGAACGATCAGATCATAATTCTCCGTCAGGACACTTTCAAAAGCCTCTTCCCCATCATAACAGGTATCCACCTCGTACCCTGCATCATACAGCCGTTTTGCAACCATGTCACACATTTGTTTCTCATCTTCAACTATCAATAATCTCAAAATTCATTCACCCGCTTCTTAACACAAATTTTACAACAGCTATTGTATAATACTAACATCAGCTGGTCAATAAATACAACAAATGAAAGGAGTAAAATATCTTGAAGTGCAAAAAAATCTATCAGTCGATCCTGCTCATCTCAGGTATCACCATGATAAGTTACGGTGCGGTCAGAGGAGAAGCAGCTGTCGTCCTCGGTAAAGCAATAAAATTATGTCTGGAGTGTGTCGGAATTGGATAAAAAAAGGAATTTTCTATCAAAAAATATAGCTGTACTACGCGGATGGATACAGGCAGCTGCCACGCTGCTCACAAATATCCATATTCCTAATTTATGGAAAGGTAAAATATATCAGGGCAGCGTAAAAAACGTATGTGTACCAGGATTAAATTGTTACTCCTGTCCTGCGGCAACCGGAGCATGCCCAATTGGAGCTTTTCAGGCGGTTGTTGGTTCATCAGGATTTAAATTTTCATACTACATAACCGGATTTTTTATTTTACTCGGTGTAACACTCGGAAGATTTATATGTGGTTTTCTGTGTCCGTTTGGATGGTTTCAGGATTTACTTCATAAAATACCCGGGAAAAAATTTTCTACAGCCCGGCTCAAACCGCTGCGCTATTTAAAATATATCATCCTGATCATTTTTGTTATACTTCTTCCGATGCTGGTAACGAACTCTATCGGAATGGGAGATCCTTTCTTCTGTAAATATATTTGTCCTCAGGGTGTCCTGGAAGGAGCTATCCCTCTCGCACTTGGAAATGCCGCTATACGTTCTGCACTGGGAAAACTTTTTTCTTTTAAATGCCTTATTTTAATCACAGTTATTGTGTTAAGTATTTTGTTTTACAGGCCATTCTGTAAATGGATCTGTCCTCTTGGAGCAATCTACTCATTATTTAATAAAGTCAGCTTTCTTTCTATTAAAATTGAGAACAGCAGATGCATCGGATGCGGGCAATGCCAAAAGGCATGTAAAATGGATGTGGATGTGTGTAAAACTCCAGATCATCCGGAATGCATACGATGCGGAGCCTGTATAAAAGCCTGTCCTAAAGATGCGATCCACTACCAGTTTATGGGGAAATCATGTAAAAAACAGAACAACAGTAACCAGCAGTCATAAACCAGTAACTATCAATCTTATTACAATTTAAAAAAGGAGCAATTATCCATGAAAACAAAAATTACATTTATTTCAGTTGTCACACTCAGCATCGCACTGCTGCTTACATCCTGCAGCGGAAAAGGAACTGTAAGCACCACAGAACCACAGAATACCACGGCTGAAGACAGCACGGCATCTGCGGACAATTCCAACACGAAATTGGATGATTTATATCAGCAGGAGAACCAGATCTTTGCAGAGCATAAAGATATATGGGACAAATTATTTGGTCTGATGAATAAAAACACTGCAGATTCAAACGGAAATTATGCTGATCATCTGGCTGATACCGCTGAATCAAACAAAGATTCTTTTACTGATGACGAATTCAAAACACTTACTAATGATATTGAAACCATACGAAAAATCGAAGAACAGATCGCAGAAATTGAAAAAGAAACTACAGAATCCGATAACAATGGGCAAAATACTAATTCTGAAGATGCATCACCATTCAAAAATTTCTCAGGTCAGGATTTCGATGGTAATTCTGTTGACGAAAGTCTTTTTTCCGAAAATGCAGTAACTGTCATCAATTTCTGGTTTACCGGCTGCAAACCTTGTGTTGCCGAATTATCTAAACTTAACGAATTAAACGATGCAATCAAATCAATGGGTGGAGAAGTTGTAGGTATCAACACAGAAACCTTCGACGGAAACAAAACTGCTATAAAAGAAGCAAAGACTATTCTCGAAAAGCAGGGTGCTAAATATCGCAATCTTTCCATTGACTCTTCTTCAGATGCAGGGAAATATGCGTCCGATATTATGGCATTTCCTACAACAATACTGGTCGATAGAAATGGGAATATTGTAGGTGATCCGATGCTCGGCGGAATTGATAATCAAGATAACTATGATACTTTGATGAAACAGATTCAGTCTGTAATTGATGCAGACAGCACAAACAAATAATTCCATTCAAAGACAGGATAAAACTACAGTTGCTTTATCCTGTCTTTTATTAAAAAACCCCAGAAACACAAAGTTCCTAGGGGTTGATATGCATTCTGTTGTTCCAAGCAATTAACGTTTCCTCATCTTTCATGATCTGATATATACATCCAAACATCCGAATTCTATGTTTAAAATCATTCAAACGCTTTTTTAGTTTTTTATTCTCCATGAATGAATCTAAATCAAGTCCGTTTTCGATTTCTTCAAGGAATTTCGTTTTAGAAATCTTTCCATTAATATGCTGTATTCCAAGAATATGATAGATTGCCCATTACTCAAAACGAACATCTATAAT
>OKVF01002118.1_pt1 | contig 12196 bp, 11 predicted proteins | sample 1604831 | NCBI WGS metagenome assembly OKVF01 (sample SAMN01760980, study PRJEB22395) | human gut metagenome
AAAGAATGCTATTGATTGGGTTTAATAGCATTAATAGAGCGTCAAATTCCAGTTTGTAAAAGAGGAGAACCCATGAAAAGAATATTGGTGATATTAGGCGGCGGTCGCCCAAAAGGAAACACCAGACAATTGGCAGGCACCTTCATTCAAGGCGCTGTTGATGCTGGGCACGAGGTTGAGCTTGTATCATTGAGTCAGGTTGAAGTGAAAAGTTGCATAGGATGTAATACCTGTCGGTATGGAAAACCGTGTGTACAGAAAGACGGCTTTTCTGAACTTGTCCTTAAAATAAAGGCAGCTGATCTCCTCGTATTTGCCTCTCCGCTGTTGTTTTGGACAATCTCTGCGAAACTAAAGGCATTTCTATTGCCTCGCAGAGGAAGACACGAATCCGCCATTAGGACGGTATGAGAAATATCCTGTGAAAGATGCAGCATTACTGATGACCTCTGCTGATGATCTATTTTGGACATATGAGCAGGCGGTGTCGTGCTACAAATTTACAATCATCCACTACATTGGATTTCATGATAAAGGAATGCTACTAGCCGGAGGATGCGGAGATACAAACGGAAAACCGCAGATCAGCAAGACAAATCACTTAAAAGAGGCCTACAAATTCGGAAAAACAATTTATCAAGAATGAGGCAGAAAAGGATACACAAAGCAGGTATTTGTGCATCCTTTTTCATTTGTAAACTTTTTGAAAACAGCAGCAAAAAAGACGTTTTTCAAGTCCTTCCCTCTCCAAATTTCTGTCAGCAACTCGAAAAAATACCCTTGCTGAAAATCGGTAAGGGTATGGTAAGGGTACGAAGCATATTTTCTACTATATTATGTGTCCTTAAAAACGGCAACAAAAAAGCACGCAGCCTCGATAAAATACCGAAACTGCGTGCTTTTCTTCCTTTCCAATTACTTTTAATAATTGGGTTGTTTGGTTGCGGGAGTCAACAAGCAGTATTATGTACAACCATACATTTCCGCAAAAAAACAGCGTGAAAAAAAGAATCAGGTTCGCTGTGGAGATAAAGCAAAAATTAGCAGTGACGCAGTCAAAAAATCTGTTGCGTCCCTGCTATTTTTTGTTTATAAAGATTTGTGTAGCTTAAAATTGTTTTAACTGTTGAGTTGCTTAATAGAATCTTTCTTATCCTCAATTTTCTTTGCAATAGTATCTGCAACATCTTCAATAAAATCTACATAACGGCGTATGTTCCATAGTTCATTTTCCTTATCAGTGCTGTACTCTTGAATTAGCACAGGAACTATATGCAAATACATCAGCAGAAAAAGACTTGCTTTTTTCTCATCTATATTCTTAGAGTCAAGTTCTCCCATATAAGACATTAAATTAATATCTAACACACCGCTTTTTATGACGACATCAATTTTCAGATGTTCTTTATAACTTAATTCGATGGATACTTTTTTCAATTGCCTGCTTTCAAGAAAAAACGATAAGACACTAATTACATTCATGACAGATTCACCAGAAGCAGTCACTGTAGTTTGACTATCTTCTGTATCACCTTGAAAACCCTTTATAGCATTTATCTTCAAAACGGAAGATGGCTCTTCTCCAACATCAATCTCATTATTTGCATAATAAATGCGATTGATTAACCACAAGAAGAAATCGCTGTCAATCATAAAGGAATTATTGTCAATCTCATTTCTCCCATTATATGACAGCATTTTTCTAAGAATGAGTTTTGCTTCAGAATTTCTATTGATAATATAATTAACCTGATTTTCAATACTGTACACTATAATGAAGCCAGTCTGCGGAACCCTGTTCTTTTCCAGTCCTGTATTAGTAATTTTATCATATGAAAAATTTACTATATTAAATTCAACACTTTTCTCCAATAATGTGATAGTCTCATTATTGGAGAAAAGTTTTACCATCTTCCAATTTTTGCGTGAAATATTTGAGGTGTCTTCATCATCAGGAATAGGAGCCATAAGAGAGTTGATTGCCTCTTCAATATTTTCTACCCTTGTATCTTTCCATCTAGTTGTTGACATTTATATCACCTTATTTCTACTACGGCTTTGTTTGACGTAAATTCAGTAAAAACAGATTCATTTATTACGTCAGCTTTCAGATCCGATGTGCTTTCACCGATTTCGTTTTTAATGAACAAAAGAGTGAAATCCAATTTTATGTTAATGTACTCTTGCTCTCCAAACAATTCTTCAATATCAACTATCAAACTTCCGTTTTCATCAATCTTTGCAAAACTGCTCGGCTTTTCCAGCTGCATTGTATAAAATTTAGCTGCTGGAACTATCAGCTTCATCTTATTACATTTTTTCCTATATGCAGAAACATTGATTCGCACATTGATTTTAGGAGTTGATTCACCAATAATTTTAATCAAAGAACTATTTTCAATTATTGGATTCTCATGGGGCGGATAAAATATAAATTCAATTATCTGCTTTTTAATACAATTTTTAACGATCGAATTATATAAGTTGTTCAAAATCAATTCCGCAATTGCTATACATGCTGTTATACCAACATCACGCGCCATATCAGCAGCAGGAATAATCTTTTTAAATACATCCCCTACATGGAGCTTCTCCCCTACGCAGAACATTATCGCACCAATCACCGCACTAAAAAACGGCATTGCAATTGTTAAAAAGTTCATCATTAATTTGAACACACGATTGATGTGCTTATTTTTCATCCAAATATTCCTCGTTCAACTATTGGATTAATTATAGCTTTTGCATACTCAGTTGCACCTTCATTTACAATCACTATACCATTAGATTGAATTTTCAAATCAATTGGCGAGGAATCTTTTGTTACACCCTTAAAAGATATACGCTTTATATCAATAGACGAATCATTCGACAAAAATTCCAATTTATCGGTTAATAAGCACACACAAGCAGGATTGTTTTGAATTGAAAAAATCAATTGGTTGACTTCTTCAAGAAGTTCCTCATCCTCCTCGGTAAATTCTATATTGTATACCTTTAAATTATATATTGCCGAAAAAATTTTTATCATTTTTACCATTAAAATCGACGGTATAACAATCTGACGATATCCTTTACAATACTGTTCTTCCAGGAAAGCGTAGTATTCAACAGTTTCATCATATACAACTGTTTCAATTTTTGAGCAAATTTGAAAAAGCTTCAATTTAATGTTTTTCATACTAACGCCTCCTATCATAGTATTATACTCAATAACAATTCAGAATATACCCTTTCTGCCTTAATTGTATTATATCATGTTTATCCTCATCAGTCAATACATATAATGTCACACAAATATTTTTTTTGAAAACTTTATATGAATATTGCGAAATCTTTTTCTTGAAAAACACAAAAAGCGCTCTTGAACGGTGAGGTTCAAGAGCGCTTTTCTCGCATACATATTCTCTTTTCAATCAAGGCACGATTTGGGAAAGTCAGTATCTAGACTTCCCGGAAATTATCCACGCTCACATAGCCGGTGACATACTTTCCCGCCGGTGTCTTGCCACAGTACTCTGCCTTGGTGGTGACACGATAGCGACCGTTCCGGCAGCACTTGCCGTCATAGATGTAGTATACCCCGGGAGACAGATAGCTGGATGGAGTGGTAGTGGATTCATTGGCGAAGAGCTGCGTTTTCCCTTTATAGAGCTGCACCCGCTGCCCCTGCTTCCAGTCGTAGCGGAGCCTTGTGACGGCAGAGCCGGACGGCTTTGTGGTTGCGGCGCCCTGTCCCATCTGCGCTGCGACATCCGCCAGAAACTTATGCCAGTGCTGGGTATCCTCTGTGTCAGAACCGCCCTTGGACTTGGGCACAAACCACTTGGGGCAATTCTTTCCGGTGACGTCGAAATGGCGGATCACACCGCCTTTCAGCGGATGCAGCCCGTATTTCTTGCACAGGCTCGCTGTGAGTTCCACCATGGACTTGTAGGTTGCGCCATTGAATCTGCCAGTCCAATCCGGATGGCAGCACTCAATGCTTACAGTGTAGCCGTTCGCCTGATTGGTACACCAGCTGACCTCGTTATCCGGAATGCAGCAGATCACCTCACCGACCAAACCAATGATGTAGTTGGCAGACACCTCGGTAGAAGTGTTCTGGAAGTAGTTTCGGTTCGCTGCGGCGGAAGTCCCCGGATTTGCCACCCAGTGCATCGCAATTGCATCGGTACGGCTCCGCTTGGTGTACGGGCGATTGTGTGTCAAATATTGATTGGTAATCGTCATTTTTCTCGCTCCTTTCAGGCGTTCTCCTCAACCTCCGGCAGTCCCGCCACGCTTGTCAGCACGGACAGCACGCCTGCCAGCAGCGCAGAGCTGCCGACCATTACCCAGCTAACCTCCTGCATCACAGCAGCCACGCCGATGACACCAACAGCAGTCTGCGCCATGGTCTTGACCGCCCGGATGCCGGCGGCTTTCATCCACTGTTTCCAGTTCCGATTTTTCATTTCTTCAGCTCCTTTTCCAGTTCTTCAATTTTGCACTCGGCGAGCAAGACACGCTCCTGCACCCCGTTGTGCTTGTCCACACGCCTTGACAGCACTTCCACGTCTTTCCGCAGTGCGTCAAGGCGTTCTTTCAATACTGCGGTTGTCTTGCTCTGCATCAGCGCAGAGCCTGCCACAGCCCCTGCCGCTGCAATGCCGGCGGTGATGATCTCTGTCCAGTCCAATCTCTCTCCCCCTTTGCACCTATATCTGCCGCCATGCTGTCCAGTCATTGCCAGACCATGACCGCATATAGATTTTGTTGTTGTGCGGATAAAACGCCACCTGTGTTTTCGCTGCCACGGAAATCCGGATCGCAAACATAAAAAACGCTTTTCCGCTAACCGCCGTGTTCGTACAGGTGTTGCCGTCATCTGCGTAAAAAAATCCACAAATGCCATTCACGGCGCTGTCATTGAGATTTTCTGTGGTCAGCTGCACCGACATTAATTTGCTGTAATTTATTGTGTCGAGTAAGGTGCGGGCACCCTGCCACTTGTCCGCACTGATCTGCTTATCCCACATCAGATCCCCGGCTGATGTCAATGCGGAGTAGATAGACATGCCATATTGATTCCCGTCGTCGTAGCCGTTACGATGCCGGATTGAGATGACGTCGTACCATGCCCCGTTTGCCGTGTTTTTATACGACCCGACAAAAGACTGCTTATCCGGCAGATTTGTTGACATTGTCCCGCTGATTTCCATGGATCCGCCCACAACCCAAGCCGACGAATCAAACGAGTCCAGCTTTTCCTTGTCCTCTGGTGCCATAAGTCCCTGCTGCTCGGCTGTGGCATTCGCGCCGATAAAGCGGGTTGCTTCCACCGGCATCTTCACAACGAGCACCGTATTGTCATACCGGACTTCCGTGCTGCCGTCATAGGTGTAGTCCACATAGAGCAGGCTTGTGTATTGCGGATTTGTTTTGATATAGGCATCCGTGTCGGTTTTGTCGCCGTACCGTGTTTCATATCTGCTGTCCAAGATCGGGATATAGCCTTTTCCGCTCGTCAAAACCGATGTTCCCAGCGCAGTAAATGTCGGCTGGATGTCAATTTCGGACGTGCCGATGCTCTTTCCGCTTTTATTGTAGCTGTTATACAGCAACGTGTTCACGCCGTCAAATTTCGTTGCAAAGGCTTTTCTGGAAAGCGTGTATGTGGTGTTGGTGTCTTCTATTTCTGTCAGTTTTTTGTCCTTATCTGCGGTATATGCCGCTTCCATTGCATCCAAAATTTCCTTGTTGGTGTGGGTATGGCATCCGATTATCACAGATTTCTGGTCTTTGTCAATTTCGATGGTGATCCCGCCATCCACGTCAAATGTAATAACATCTGACTTATTGGAGGCGACAAACATGTTTTCTCCGGAGTTTCCGAGCCGCACACTGCTAAAAGCCTTTGTTGCATATGGTGTCAGGTCTACAGCTGCGCCCTCTGTAAAGGATTCCGTGGTTGTTCCGTCCTTGTCGGTCATAGTGATGGTTACAACATTGCCGGTCTTTTCCACTTTGGCGGAAGGAGAAAAACCGTCTGCACCGGTATCGCCCTTTGCTCCGTCTGCACCGTGCAGGGATTCCAGCCACGCCACCTCTGAACCACTGTAGCCGTGCTGTACGGCAATTTCATAGGCAGACGAACCGTTTGCCCCATCACGTCCTGCCGTACCATCTGTGCCGTCCCTGCCGTCTTTTCCGGCGGCTCCGGTATCCCCTTTTTCGCCGGGTTCACCTTTTTCACCAGCCGCACCTGGTTCGCCGGTGTCTCCCTTGTCCCCTTTGAGGAATGCTAGCCACGCCTGCTCCGTACCGGTATATCCATTATCCACGGCGATCTCATAGGCGGATTTTCCATCTGCTCCGTCTTTGCCGTCATGCAGGGATGCAATCTTCTTGTCGATGGCGTCTAACAGCTGGGCGTACAAATCAGGTGTGGGCGGGATAGGCGTTTCGCCGTCGCCCTGGAAGCCAGAACGCTTGATGCCGATGCCGAGGGGAACGGTCGTCGCACGAACCGAGCCGTCCACCGCATAGCCGAACACGCTAACGCTGACACAGCCGGTTTGCAGCTCCGCTGGGAGTAGGCAGTGGCAGACGATATCTGTGCCAAGATGCACGTTGTAAGTCTTTTCGCCCTGTGCGAACTGCGCCGTCTTGTCCAGCTGCTCCCAGTCCGGAGAGAACAGAAAGCACATATCCACGAAACAGATCTGCTGATCAGCGATATTCTGACGGTTTATCAATTCAATTTTCTGCCCATAGATGCAAAATTTCAGCATCAGCTTTTCACCTCATTCCACGTCTTGTTGTCACGGTCATATGCCATTGTTCCGTCAACGCAGACAATATTGTTCAGATACCCAGGGCTTGTGCTGCTGTTGCCGTCCCAGTTTGCATACTTTTCAATTGCCTTCCATTCTTCCAAACTGCCCTCATAGGTGATCGTATCCAGCAGAGTGCAGTAATTAACGCTGTTTGCGCCAATCTTCTTCACGTTCTTGCTGATCGTCATCTGATTCAGTTTTTTGCATCTTACAAAGCAAAATGCCGGAATTTCTGCGCATTCTACCCGAACACTCTGCAAAGCATCTGCACTCTGAAATAGGTAAGTTCCTAGTGTTGTCAATGTTTCTGGTAAAGTGACTGTGACCATAGACTGGTTTGCAAACGCCTCATCTCCGATCGTATCCACAGAAGATGGAATTTGCAGCGTAGTCAAACCACCATCTGAAAATTGGAAAAAAGCACGTTTGCCGATTCGTTTCAATGTGTTCGGGAAACTTGCCATTGTCATATTGCTACACCGTTCAAAAATACTGTTGCCGATCTCGGTAATACCCTTACTAACGACCAGCTTTTTGATTTCCTCGCTTTCATAAAACGGAGAATCGCTGATCTCATAGTCATACGTTGCTCCTGAGCCACGCAGCAGCAGCTTTCCGCTGTCATAAAGTACATAGTAGACATTCTCGCCACATTGTCCGGTCGATAGGATTTCGCCTGCGGTCAAATCATCTACCTTGTTTTGCAGTTCGGAAATCTGGCTGTTCATTGCATCCAGACGCTTTTGCAGTTCGTCCAGCGTGGCATTCGTCTTTGCCATTTCAGTGAGCATTTCGGTCACTCTGCACTTGCCAAGAATGCACTTGCAATAACCGCAGAGGGTTTCGTCGTCCCGTACATCCTGCAAACTGTCGATAGCACCGCCTGCCGCCAGCTTGATATAGCACAGCGTAAGGTACTTCTTAGTGTCAGTGACGGCGAACGCCGGCTTGTCAGAACTGCCGGCAAGTCCGGCGGCGACCTCGAAGGAGCAGGCACGCACCGAAGATGCGGTATCACAGGAAATGCCGACGGCGATCATGCGTGACAAGCCCGTGTCTGCATAAGCAGATACGTCAATGACCTGGGGCTGTGCAAGAATCGCATAATGTCCGCCAATCCAAGCATACCCAGAGCCAACGGTTAGCGAGCTGCCGCTATAAGACAGAGAAAAGCAATCTCCCCACGTGTCGAGGATGCCATCGCAGATAATCGCCGATAAATATCCTGTAAAGTTTTCCGCCGTATAGACTCTGTCTTCTGTTCCATCGGCACAATTAAAAAAACCGTATTCAAGCGGCGTTTTAATTTTTACTGTATTCATTTTATCATCCCTCCAGCGTCTGCATTACAGGCGTTAAGCTATAGCCGTCTTTGTCAAAGCTCTCAATCATACCGATTATTTGTATTTTCTCTGTAACAAGCCCGAAATGTGTATTTTCAATTGTGACGTAATCGCCAACGGAATAGTCAACTCCGTATTGATATTGTCGCTCGTCAGAAGCGATAGTTGCTTCACTACTGGTTTTGATTTCCGTTAGTTTTTCCGCTGCACGTGACACCAGAAGCTGTTTGTATTGTGCCTCTGGTATTTCTTTTTCAGTTCCGTTGTCGTTTTCTGTGGTTGAGATATCGTTTGCATCTACATACAATTCATAACGATCAAGTCGCTGTGGTTCGTGCTTTCCGGAATAGTATATGGCTTGTTTGCGGTCTGCTCCTGTCCCCTGTCCAAAGGCATATGCAAAGTTTGTGTATTCCGTGCTGTCTGTCTCATAGGTGTAATTTATAAGATTGTCGTATGCATCGGAGAACACAACAGCTGCACGTTCGGATTGTGTGATGCTTCTATCAACGCCCGCTGACAAATTAAATTGCAACTTGAATCTCCCATCATCATTTCCGAAAACATACGGAACTAAAACAATGTTTGCAGTTCCGCCGACCAATTCGCAAATTGTATATATCCATTGCATAAGATTCTCATAACTGACTTGCAGCACGTTTTGGAGATTCCAACAATCCCCAGATATCGTCCCCAATTCTAGCGATGGAATCACTCTTGCAGCAGAGGATGCCCATGATTTTATACAGTTCTTTTTGACAGCAGCTTGCACAATTTCGCCATATGTTTTCTGTGTGGTATACGTCAATGTTGGATATATGATTCTTCTTTCCAGCAAAGACATCAAAAATCTTCCCTTTACAGTCAGATAATCTCCATTTTCAGCGTCTGTTTCCAACTTGACATCTTCGATGATCCCGTAATTTTTTGCATCGTCAGACCGCCCAATTACTCTTCCACGCCTAAAAATTTGTACATTGTCTTGACTTGCGCCAATATACACTTCAAACGCTCCGCATTCATAATATTCCACATCCCAGATAAGGGATGTGAATGTATCACAAATTGCAATCTGTGTCAATGGCTGATAATAGCTTCCGCTCTCATCCGGTTCAGAAAATTGATAGATATTCAGATACATATTCACACTCCCAAATATCCGACACGCAAAATCGCTTTTATAGACACATATGAAATTCCCATGCCGTCAACATAAAATGTGTTTTCGCCTGTTTTGGCGGTAAGCCATTCAGACAATTTCAAATTTCCAATCCAGTTTTCTTGCACGCCATTCCTTGTCAAGATGCATGTTTTTCTCCCAATGTGCGTTGTAATGGTAAGGATATCTCCGTTTTCAATCGGATTCCCAATCCGCATGTATGCACCAGTTTCTGCATTGTATATGCAGAGATTACGAGTGCTTTTCCCAGTTCCGCCAATTCCGGTAATCACAAATGTTAAACCGATTTCATCGCCATCATTTTGCAAATGGAGATATTTAGATCTCTGATAATACCCAAGCGGTACACCTTTGCTGTCAATAGCAAAAGGAAATTTGAATCCCCCAGAGATATTGCGATATTCTGAAACCTGTTCTGTCAAACTATACCAGTAGATATCTGGGCATATAATGCTGATTTGTCCTGTGGTTTGGTCAGTAAAATTATCAACTTCATTTGTTTCTACATATCCCTCTGCATATACGCTGATTTTGCTGGTGCGGTAATACACCTTGATATAATGAGAGGGTTTGACCACTCTATATAACGCATGACGGCGTGATTCAATATCAACGCCTTTCATTCTATACGAGATCACCACATTCCGTTTCTCAATAAATGCCCTATTTAGGTGGCTCCCATTTATTCCGGCATAAGCGGATGTGTTGATTGTTCCGGCTGGAGGAGATAGCCCCTCCACTTTTGAAGTCATGTACTTATTTGCTGTTTCCGTCATGTCAAGCTGTTTGCCGTCTTCGTTTTCGACAACAAGTGTAAATCGCATCTCCTCACCTCACATTATAGATTATTTGCATTTTTGGTTTGCCGATAAATTTCCAGTCTTGACAGTGGCTTTGGGCTATTGTTGGTTTGGTTAACAGTCCGACTATTGTTGTAATAATTATTGACCGTTCCGCCATCGCCAGACGGAACAGGAAGCAGCGCAGAACCAACTGCCCCCATGTTGCCCACAATCTGAGGGATTTGTAATTGCGCCGTGGATACGATTGCATCCGACACCTGCGACACCGCTTTTAAAGCTGATTTGGCATTATCAAGCATTCCAACACCAATTCCGGCAGGAATCCACCGACCAACATCTTTGCTCATACGCTTTGACGGGCTGTGGCTATCCAGTCCCTTCTTACCGGTAAAGCCATCCACAATTCCGTCAACAAATCCGCTGACCTTACTTTTCAACCATCCAGCTGCACCAGTGATACCATCCCAGATACCGGAAACAATGTTATCACCAATTTCAAGCATTCTCTCCGGTAACTCTTCCAGTGTATTTTTAATATTATCAAAAATACCCTCTGCCGCTTCTTTTGCTTTTGCTGGGGCAGATGTCGCAAAATCCACGATTTTTTGAAAAGCACCGGAGAAAAATTCGCCGATTTTTCCGGGCAATGCCTGAATCGTTGCAACAATGTTGTTCCAAATGTTTGACGCTGCTTCTTTTGCTTTTGCCGGTGCATTTTTCGCAAAATCCACGATTTTCTGAAACATTGCTCCGACAAAATGCCCTACCTTATACGGCAAATCTTGCAACCCGTTAACAATAGCATTCCAAATGTTTGACGCTGCTTCTTTTGTTTTTTCCCAAACATCGGAAGCCCATTGTGCAATCTTATCAAACATTCCAGAAAAAATTGCTCCCCATGTTTCAAATAGCGTCGTCTCAAATGATACAATGCCGTCCAAGATTGCTTTTAAAATATCAATGCCCAATTGCAGCCAATTTGTTTGCTGTACACCATTCACGATTGCGGAGACAAGCTGCGGGATTGCAGCAACCAGCTGCGGAATCGCAGCAACAAGTCCTGTCACGATACCGCCAACAAGCTGAATTGCCGCAGTAATCAGCTGCGGTATGCTATTCAGCAATGTGTTCTGCATCCCGGTAAGCAGTTGAAGAGTCGCCTGCAGGATCGCAGGAAGGTTCTGGATCAATCCCTGCACCAGTCCCATGACAAGATCAATGCCAGCCTGCACCAGCTGTGGCAGGCAGTCCAGCAAGCCCTGCACCAGGCTGTCGATCATCTCCAGAGCAGCGTCCAGTAATGCCGGCAGATTCTCCAGCAAGCCGTTTACCAGTTCCAGAACGATTTTAACAGCAGCGCCCAACAGTTCCGGCAAACTTTTTATCAAGCCGTCACACAGCGACTGGACAAGCTGTACTGCCGCATCGATCAGAGCCGGGAGATTCTGTACCAGCCCCTGCACCAATCCGTCTACCAGCTGCAGAGCCGCTGCAATCAGTGTCGGCAATGCAGAGATCAGACCGCTTGCCAGTTTCGACACAATGTTGACCGCCATTGCAATCAACGCAGCAGCGTTCCCGGAGAAAAATGTCACGACCGCCTGCAGCAATGTGTTGACCGCCGCAAGGATTGCCGGTGCAGCCTGCTCAATGGCTGCAATGACCTGCAGCAGTGCTGTCATAACGCTGCCGATCAGCATCGGTGCAGATGCGGCAAGATACTGTGCCAGCTGTGTGACAAGCTCCAGGAACGACGACACCAGAATCGGCAGCACGGTGGTGAGCAGCGGCGGCAGCAGCGTACCGACGGACTGCACCAGTGTCATGATCAGGCTGTTGAAACCGTCCAGCAGATCCGGCAGGATGTTCGGCAGCTCTGTGGTCATAGTCACCGCCAGCTGATGCACCAGCTCTTTCACCTTGTTCAGAGCCGCCGACAGACCGCCAGTGTTAAAGGCGTTGACAATGTCGGTGGCAGCCTGCACCGCTGTTTTCGCAGCCGGTTCCAGGTCTGAGCCGATCGCAATGGCAGCACCCTCGGCAGCGGAC
>OKVF01002126.1_pt1 | contig 12145 bp, 7 predicted proteins | sample 1604831 | NCBI WGS metagenome assembly OKVF01 (sample SAMN01760980, study PRJEB22395) | human gut metagenome
CGAACTTCTTTGCTGTTCTCTCGATCAGCAACTCGTTTATTTTATCAAACTCATTTGCTTTTGTCAAGAACTTTTTTCAAGTTTTTTTGAAGCAGTTTTTGCAACCCGCGGCAGCCACCCGGCTCCGAACTAGGTTTTTCTGTTTCAAAGAAACTCATTCACATCAGCTCTCGCTGACAGCTTAGTTATAATAACACCGCCCAAAGCAAAAGTCAACACCTTTTTTCGAATTTTCTTATTTTTAGAAAAATATAGTTAATTCTGCATATTTTGTATTTTATCTGACTATTTACAATCTATCCGAAACCGTCCAAAAGAAAAGGCGCCTTCCGGCGCCCTTTCCCTTTCAACTCTTATTTCTCACGTTTACGATAAACAACTGCTCCGACCACTGCTGCTGCAGAAACGCCGAGCAGGATCACCCACAGCATCACCTGTGTGCGGTCTCCCGTGTCCGGACTCTTTGTTGCTTTCTTCAGATAGAATACGGTATCCGCCTGGCCCTTGCTTGAAACGATCGAAATCGTATGCTTGCCTTCTGCCAGACTCTTTGTATACTCTGCCTTCAGCGTAACCTGCGTATTCTCTTTTCCAGCCGTCACATAATTCTTCGCATCAATCTCTTTCTGGTCGATGAGAACCTTTTTGAGATCCTTTGCTTCAAAATCTGCGGTGAAGGAAAGCTCCTTGCCCTGCATACCTGACTGATTGACTCCTTTGGTAATCTTCGGAAGATTCTGCGCAGTCATCGGTTTCTGTTTCAGGCCGGCAATCGCTTTTTCCAGCGCTGCCGCATAACCATCCACCGTCTTCTGCTCCGTGATATTCTTTCCGCGTACAATCGCTGCTTTTGCATCATTGACTGCTTTTACGCTCTCGTCCGTGTATTTCTTCAGATCGTTTGGAATCTTCTTCACTGCGACATCTACTTTGCTGTAGTCCGCATCTTTATACGTAAGGCCGGCAATCGCTGCCTCGATCTTTTTTGCGTAACCGTCTACGCTCTCCTGCTCTGTGACCGGCCGCTCGGTTACGACGCTGTTCTTTGCATCTTCCAGTGCTTTTACAGACGCATCGGTATACAGACGGAGGTCCGCCGGAATCTTTTTGATGGCTTCCTCTACTTTGGAATAATCTGCTTTCCGAACCTGCAGTCCTGCCAGTGCATTTTCAATTGCTGCTGCCCAGCCGTCTACTTCTGCCTGATCCAGAATGGTTTTTCCACTTTCTACGCTGTTGATCGCTGTCTGAAGCGGCTGAATGCTTTCTTCCGTATAAATACTCAGATCATTCGAAACTTTGGCAAGAGCCGCGTCTACGGCGCTGTAGTCCGCCGGTTTCAGGGTCAGTCCGTCAAGAGCTGCTTTCAGGTTCTCTGCAAACTGATCGACTTCCTCCTGCCTGCTGTCATCCAGATCCCATACAATGGCTTCTTTTGCCGCATTCAGTGCTTTTACACTCTTTTCGGTATAAATGGATAAGTCTTTCGGAATCTTTCCCAGGAGTTCTTCCACTCCCTGATAATCTGCCGGAACCGGTTTGCGTACCAGTGCTGCAATTGCATTCTCCAGTGCTTCCGCATAAGCATCAACTGCCTGCTGCTCTTCTATCGTTTTGGTGCGGTCGATGGATGCGATGACTGCATTCAGTGCTTCCACGCTCTCTTCCGTATAGATAGAAAGATCTCCCGGAACTTTGGCAAGTACTGCATCAACTTCTGTGTAATCTGCGCCAAGAAGCGTCAGTGTGTTTACTGCTGTCTGAATGGCTGCCGCATAACCATTTACGGTTTCCTGTTCAGCTGATGGCAGGTTCTCTTTTACCGCATCTTTTGCTTTCTGAACAGCTGCCGCGCTTTCTTCTGTATACCGGCCCATGTCCTCCGGTATCAGCGCCAGCGCTTCTGTTACTTTGGTGTAATCTGCGGCTTTTACAATCACAGTGAATTCCTGTGTGAAGTCAACGCCGGTTTTCTTTCCGTCTTTGATTGTCGCCAGAAGTTTTACGGTTCCGGCATTCGTTACTTTCAGGTTTGTGCCGTCTAAAACAGCACCTGTCATTCCGGCATCCGTGATTTCCCATGTGATCTGTTTCTGATCTGCATTTTCTGGAACTGCTTTGCCCGTCAGTGCGGTGGTTCCCGGGATTTCTTTCGGTATGCCCTGGATTTCTGTTACAGCTGCGTACTCATAGGTTCTTATCTGGATTTCAATGGCATCTTTTGTTTCCGTTTCTGCGATCTTTGTTACAATCCAGCTTCCGTTCCAGCTGTCTGCCTTTTTAAGCAGATAATCTGCCGGAGCCTTTTTGGCCTTTTCCGTAAGATCCTTCAGATTCCAGGAAGCCGCCGCTGCGATCACAGCCTCTTTTTCTGTTTTTATTCTTTCTTTGTCATCTTTCTTTTCATCCAGATTTGTTTTTTCTGAAAGTATTCGGATTTCTCTGTTCTCTGCATCATTTTTAATCTCCGTATCTTTACCGAGAACGTCGCCTGCTTTCAGCGAAAGCTCTCCGAACTTCCACGTTTTGGCTTCCTCTTTTGCGAATGCCATGGTTGGGAACATCGTCACGATCAGAAGCATGGACAGTACAAACGAAAGCATTTTTTTCGTTTTCTTCATAACACAAATCCTCCTTTCCTTTTGATTGTTTTGCAGCCGCCAGGGGCCGCAGTTTCTCTTGTTACTTTCATTATACGTGTGTCAGAAAAAGAGTCAACGGGCCGTAAAAATTCGTAAGAATTCTTGTGCATTTCCGCTAAAATACTTTCAACGTTTTTTCACAATACTTCCATGAATTTTTACGGCCCGTCAGATTTTCTTAAGATATTCCTTTATTTGTGATGAAGCACATATTTCACATACGCAATTCTGCGGCTGTCCGGTGCCCAGGAGTTGACGTTGATACTGCCCTGGCCGCCGAAAAGATCCAGCACTTTTTTCTTATTCTGTCCGTCATAATCCATCATTCCAAGCGATACATACATGTTCGGCAGATGCTCATTCGGTTCCAGCTCACCTTTAGCGAAGGTCAGGTAAATGACGTGTTTTCCATCCGGCGAAACGTGGCCGAACCAGTTGTTGGCATCGAAATCGGTCATCTGGGTGAGACCGCTGCCGTCACGGTTCATCCGCCATACCTGCATCAGACCGCTTCTGGTGCTGTTGAACCAGATGTGCTTTCCGTCCGGTGAATACTCCGGACCGTCGTTGTAGCCTTTGCCGTCCGTCAGGCAGGTTTCCTCGCCGCCGTCTGATGGAATCGTACAGATCTCAATGCGCATAGTCTCCTCCTCCGGCTTTTTGCGGAAGGCACAGTACGCAAGCTCTTTTCCGTCCGGCGACCAGCCGTGCAGATAGCTGAGACCCGGTCCGGTGAGGTCTTTTGGTTCACCGCCTGTCATCGGGAGCACGTAGATGTGGGATTCATACGTTCCATCTGTGAGTTCCGGCGGCATGCAGCTTACCGCCAGCAGCTGGTTGTCCGGTGACGGAACGTGGTCATTGTTGCACTGCACGCAGAAACCGGTATCAACCTGCTCCACATGGTCTTTGTCGATCTCATAGCGGTAGATTTTTCCATCCGCATTATAAAGCAGGGTGTTTCCATCGTTCAGCCAGTTCGGTGCCTCGATGATTCCCGGAAACTCATGCAGCACGGTTTCTTCTCCGGTCTCCACATCCATCGTGCAGAGAATGCTGTCGGTGTTGTCTCTGTCCCCTGTCCATCCAGAGAGCATTTTTCCGGCGCGGCAGGTATCCTCCAGTGTTGCCGCATCCATATCCACAATCTGCAGTGCACCGTTTGCGCGGGCGAACTGGAAGCAGGCTTTCAGATCAACCATGCCTTTTCCAAGCGGCGCTTCCTGGCCGGTGATTTTCATATCTTTATAATGAACGGCTTTGACTCGGTCCGCATGCGCCCAGAGGAACTCTTCCGGGTCGACGCCGCCGCAGTACATCCAGCCGACATCTACTTCTGCTCCGACTTTTTCACCGCAGGCTTCCAGGAGATATTCGTACGCTGTTTTTCCATTCACGCGGATACAGATATCTTCTTTTTCGTTGTGGATCAGAAGACCTGCTCCGGCTTTTTCCAGTTCTTCTGCCAGTTCGCGGTATCTTGCAGCGGTTTCGTCCAGAACATCTTTTGTCTGGCGTGCCGGGCTCTTTACGACAAACCAGGAAATGTGGTATTTCTGCGCCAGTTCTGTAAGAATGGCAAGTTCTCTTTCATAGTGGTATTCATCCAGGAAAATGTGGACCGCATGAACCTCAATGTGGTATTTTGCAAGCAACGGCATTGCCTGCTCCAGATCCTCCGGGATCCAGAAACCGTAGTCCCTGGCATCAACACGGAATCCGAGACACGGCTCGATCTGGCGGTAGCCTGCCTCATAGATTTTCTTTAAAAATCCTTCGGGATCCTGTTTCCATTCTTTGGATACCCCATACATCTGTACACCAAAATACATATTTGTTTCCTCCTTCTCCAGATCCGCTGTTTCCCCATTTTCAGCGGATTTTCTTTTCCTCCATTTTACCACATTTCTTCTATTATAGATATGATTTTTCCTGTCAGTTATAAGAAACACGCTTTGCGTAAAAAAGGCGCCCCGTATGTGTTTTTTCCACATACGGAACGCCTTTTTCCGCCATTTTTTTCAGGGCCTGGTTATTCTTATACAAACTGGTTCGTTTTCTCATCGTACTCATAGTCGATGAGCGCCAGTTTTTCCCGCAGATCGGATTCCTCTGTCTGCATGGCCGCGCAGAATTCTGCGAGCGACGGGTAAAAATCTCTTAACTGCGTATTGACATAGCTCAGCAGCATTACGGGATCTTTCGGCATCATTCGTCTACTACCTCCACACCTGGTTTGATCATTGCCTTCAGGCCGCCGTTTTCCACATCCAGAAGGATCGTATCGCCCTCGCTGACCTGACCGCCAAGGATCAGTTTTGCGGTGCTGGTTTCTACCTCTTTCTGTACGAAACGTTTCAATGGACGGGCGCCGTAAACAGGGTCGTAGCCGCCCTCAATGACAAACTGTTTTGCAGCCGGGCTCAGTTCGACGGTAAGCTCCTGGTCTGCCAGACGTTTGTTCAGTCCTTTCAGCAACAGATCTACGATATGACCAATGTTGTCTTTTGTCAATGGTTTGAACATAATTGTTTCATCCAGACGGTTCAGGAACTCCGGACGGAAGTGTGCACGCAGATCCTGCATGACCAGGTTTCTCGCCTCTTCGGAGATGCTGCCGTCGTCCTGAATGCCGTCCAGCAGATACTGGGATCCGATATTGGAGGTCATGATCAGGATCGTATTCTTAAAGTCTACGGTACGGCCCTGGGAGTCGGTGATACGGCCGTCATCGAGTACCTGCAGCAGAACGTTGAAGACGTCCGGATGCGCTTTCTCGATCTCATCGAACAGAACAACAGAATATGGTTTTCTGCGCACTGCCTCGGTCAGCTGGCCGCCCTCCTCGTAGCCTACATATCCCGGAGGCGCTCCGATCAGACGGGAGACGGAGTATTTCTCCATGTATTCACTCATATCGATTCGAACCATGTTGTTCTCATCATCAAACAGCTTTTCTGCCAACGTTTTCGCAAGCTCTGTTTTACCGACACCGGTAGGTCCAAGGAACAGGAACGAACCGATCGGTTTTGTCGGATCCTTGATTCCGGCTTTGGAACGGATGATCGCATCCGAAACCTTGGTGACTGCCTCATTCTGGCCGATAACTCTCGTGTGAAGTTCATCTTCCAGGCCGAGGATCTTAGTTCTCTCACCTTCGGTCAGTTTTGCAACCGGGATTCCGGTCCAGCGGGAGACAATTCTGGCAATCTCTTCATCCGTTACACTCTCGTGTACCAGGGAGAGATCTTCATTTTTAACTTTTTTCTCTTCTGCTTCCAGCATCTGCTGTAATTTCGGGAGTTCACCGTACTGCAGTTCAGCGGCGCGGTTCAGATCGTAATCATTCTTTGCTTTCTGGATCTGGCGGTTCATGTCCTCGATCTGCTCACGCAGTTTGGACAGTTTCTCAACGGAACTCTTTTCATTTTCCCACTGTGCCTTTGCAGAATTGAAGGTATCCTTTAACTCAGCCAGCTCTTTCTGCAATGTTTCCAGACGCTCGCGGCTCAGATTGTCGGTCTCTTTTTTCAGTGCGGCTTCCTCGATCTGCATCTGCAGAATCTTACGGCGCTGCTCATCCAGCTCGGCCGGCATGGAATCCAGTTCTGTCTTGATCAGAGCGCATGCCTCGTCGACCAGGTCGATTGCTTTATCCGGCAGGAAACGATCGCTGATGTAACGGTTCGAAAGGGTTGCGGCTGCAACGAGGGCACCGTCGGTGATTTTTACGCCGTGGTAAACTTCGTAGCGCTCTTTTAAGCCACGCAGGATGGAAATCGTATCCTCTACGGTCGGCTCATCAACCTGAACCGGCTGGAAACGGCGCTCCAGGGCGGCATCTTTTTCGATGTACTGGCGGTACTCATCCAGCGTTGTGGCACCGATGCAGTGCAGTTCGCCTCGTGCCAGCATAGGTTTCAGCATGTTTCCGGCATCCATCGCGCCGTCGGTCTTTCCGGCGCCGACGATCAGATGCAGCTCATCGATGAACAGAATGATTTTTCCGTCGCTCTTTCTGACTTCCTCCAGAACGGCTTTCAGACGCTCCTCGAATTCGCCACGGTATTTTGCTCCGGCTACCAGGGCTCCCATATCGAGGGAGAAAATGGTTTTATCTTTCAGGCTCTCCGGTACATCGCCGTTGGCGATTCGCTGGGCCAGGCCTTCTACGACTGCGGTTTTACCAACACCAGGCTCACCGATCAGAACCGGATTGTTTTTTGTCTTACGGGACAGGATACGGACAACGTTCCGAATTTCGGTATCACGGCCGATAACCGGGTCCATTTTCTGGTTTCTGGCTTTTTCTACGATATCCTGGCCATATTTTTCCAGGGTGTCGTATGTTGCCTCCGGGTTGTCGGTGGTAACTCTCTGGTTTCCGCGCACGGTGCTTAATGCCTGCAGGAAACGTTCTCTTGTGATGCCGTACTCCTGAAACAGTTTTTTCATGGACGGACTTGGATTTTTCAGCATTGCCAGGAAGAGGTGTTCTACGGAAACATACTCGTCTCCCATGGCTTTCGCCTCATCCTCAGCATTTATCAGTGCTTTATTCAGATACTGACCGATATACGGCTGACCGCCGGATACTTTGACGCGGTCGTTCAGTGCCGTCTCGACACGGTTCAGAAAATGTTCTTTGTTGATTTCCATCTTTTCGATCATTTTCAGAATCAGGCTGTCGTCCTGATGCAGGAGATTATACAACAGATGCTCCTGCTCTATTTCCTGGTTGCCGAAATCGTATGCGGTCTTTTCCAGGTCCTGTACAGCCTGCAGCGATTTTTGTGTGAATTTACTAATATTCATAATCGGCTTCCTCCTTATCTATTTGGGTGCTAACATTCGCTCCGAACAAAAAGAGCGTTGATGTGAATTTTCTTTTCTTTCTTTGTTCTAGTCGTACTATAACACTAGTTATTAGCACTGTCAAGAGGAGAGTGCTAATTTTTTTATTTTTCTCGGACCACGCTTTGTGTTGGGTTCCGTCAAAAAGAAATTATTTATTGCCATACACAGCAATAAAATGAATCAGTGCTTCCGTTTCCGAACTGGCATACTTTTTTGCAGAGGCTTCCAGAGGCTGCGAATGATATGCTTCAAAGGATTCGCCCTCTTTATCTCCAGATACGTAATGATCTATATTGATCTTCCACTTCCTCATTTCATCAAAATAAACCGTATTTGCAATTTCCGAACTCCAGTCCATATGCTCGATCAGATAATGTTCCATTCCATGATAACATTCTTCACAAATCGTTGTAAAAAATTCTTCTGCCGTCTGTGAGCTTAAATACCCTGGATCGTACCAGATTTCTTTCTGTTCGTTTGCGTTTGTATACAGCGCAATGCAATTCAATGACTCTATCTCTTTCATCTGCAGCGGAATTTCGGGAATTCCAAGCCGTTTTGTTTCAATCTGAATCATCCTCTGTGCATCACTTATTCTTTCTTTCAGCGTTTTCTGACTCCACTCGCTCTCTTTTAAGCTCAGCAGAAATTCTTTATTTTCCCCAAAAATGGTCTCCTGATTCTGAACAAGGTTATAGTTCTTTTCTCGTTCGTAAAGTTCTGCCGCTCCGGACGGAGATTCAAACTTCTGATATATCATCATACACGTCGGCACCATACACACGCATACCGAAACAAACAGAAATGTATTTATGTCACTTCTTTTTAATCTCCAGAATTTTTTCGGAGAGTATTTTCCTTTTTTTCTATGCAAATCTCTTAGAACCGTAATAAGAAACATCCCATCCAGCGCAGCAAGAAACAACACAATTTTCAGTGAATACTGAGCAAACAAAAACAGCATCAGTATATTCGGCAGAAACGCATGGAACAAAATCTCATTTCCAGTTCCATCTGCACAATAGCTTCGAATGGGTGATGCCAGCCACAAAATCAGGCACAGCGCATAGGCAAAAAGCATTGTCCCCGCCGAAACATGAACTGACAGTTCTGTAATATGTACTTCAACCTGTTTTACATACATCACATACAAGATGCCTATCGGATACAAAACAGAACATTTGCTCAGCCAGTATGCCGCTGATTTTCTTTCCCGTTGTCTTTTCCGCTCCTCCATATCAGATCCCCCCTGATTTTTCTTCTGTTTTATTCAGAATACTTGTATGTTTATTTTAGCGTAATTTTTCGTTTTTGCCTATCCTGCATTTTAAGTCAAACCTTCCTGTAAACACAAAAATTGCGAAGCCCTTTTCTTTGCAGGACTCCGCAATTTCTTTTTACTCTATGATGCATAACAGGCAGCATATTTCATTTCGTATCAAACCTCGTCGCAATCATATGCACCACATACGGCACGAGAATGACCGGGATTGCAAGGTAGGCGAGAATGCTGTACGCTTTCTGGATCAGCGTCAGCAGGCCGAGCTGGGCGATGAGGAAGTCTGCGATGCAGCAAGCGAGGACGGCGAGGATCTGGGTGCGTCTGATTTTGCCTGCGGTTCTTCGAAGGACTTGGCATGCTGGACGAAGACTGCGACATTGGCAAGCTGGAAGGTTCCGTAGAGGAATGCGGCGTACAGGGCTTTGCCGAATGGGAGGTCTGCGGTTTTCATGGTGTTTACAGTATCGCCGATCTTTCCGGCTCCGGCGATGATGTTCGGGACGTAGACGATCAGCAGACCGGCAATAATGCAGATGGACAGCACTGACGCTACTTTCCGCACCAGATCCGTTCCGAATACCGAAACGACGAAAATAATTTTCCAGTTTCATAACGATTCTCCCTTCTTCCTAACAAGCAAAAGGGCATACTGACCTTCTGTTGGTCAATACGCCCTTGTATCTCCGATGTGCTTTAGTATATCACAGTTTTAACGCGAATGCACTCAATTTTAAGCAAAACGCAAAAGATCCCGGGATTTTTCTCTCCCGGGATCTGAAAATTCTTACTATGTAATTCTTTTTTAAACCACACGTCTTACCGCAAGAATCGTGGTATACGCTGCGTTGCTGCTGATCTTGATACCGTCGCGCTCATTGCTTGCGTGTACGATTGCACCGCCGCCGATGTAGATGGCTACGTGGCCGCTGTAGCAGATAATATCGCCCGGCTGAGCCTCTGCATAAGATACACCGCGTCCTACACCACGCAGTGCACTGGAGGAATGCGGAAGGTCGTATCCGAAGTGTGCGTAAACGCTCATGATAAAACCAGAGCAGTCAGCTCCGTTGGTAAGGCTTGTGCCGCCCCATACGTATGGATTTCCAATAAACTGTGTTGCATAGGATACGATGGCACTTCCGGTTGCGCTTCCGGTGCTGCTGGAGCTGCTGGAATCATCCGAGCTGCTGGTATCGCTGGACGAAGAATCATCGTAAGAGCTTCCTCCGTTAGACGGTGTTGTTGTCGTGGTGGAGCTTCCTGTGCTGGACGGTGTGTTGTCTGCCGTTGTTGTATTATTTGCAGCACTGCTTGCGGCTGCTTCTGCTGCTGCCTGTCTTGCTGCTTCTGCCTGGCGGGCTGCCTCGGCTGCTTCTGCTGCCTGACGGGCCTCTTCGGCTTTTCTTGCTGCCTCTTCGGCTGCAATCTCCTCCTGGATCTGCTGGATCTTTGCGTTCTGCTCTGCCAGTACTGCGTTGTACTGTGCAGCCATGTCGTTCAGGTCTGCGATCTGGTTTTCGTAGTCATCGGAAACGGCTTTTTTCTGCTCAAGCATTGCCTCAAGGGACTGCTGCTGTGCTTCCTGCTCTGCCTCACTAGCTTCGAGATCTGCTTTTTCATCTGCAAGCTGATCGCTGTAGTCTGTTACCTGCTGTACAAGATCCATGTACTCCTGCAGGCACTCTCTGTCGTATTTGTATAACTTCTGGGTGTACTCAGCCTGGTTGAGAATGCTGCTTAAATCTTTTCCCTCCAGAAGAAGTGCTGCCTAGCCGTTGTCTCCGCCGCTCTCATAGAGGAACTGGATTCGTTTTTTCATCAGCTCGTACTGCTCGTCCTCTTCAGCCTGGGACTGTGCCAGTTTTTCCTGTGTTGTTTCAATTTCTGTCTGTTTCTCTGCAATTTCATTTTTCAGATTTTCCACGGATGCCATGGTTACGACAAGCTGTGCGTCCAGGTCATCAATCTCGCCGGTAATCTGATTCTTTTTGGTTTCCAGATCGTCGATTTCTGCTTTTGCGTTGTCAAGCTGTGCGCTGGTCTCTGCCTGTGCTGCCTGCTGCTGCTGTAACTGCTCCTGTTTCGAGGCGCTTACTGTCATTACCTGAGCTGCACTTACGATCACTGCTAAACTTAAGGCAAGAAATTTTTTTCTCATTCTTTCACTCCCAAATTGATTCGTTGTATGTAGGTTTCTTTGTTTCAGGTTTCCCTGTTTCTTAGAAATTCAATTATTCTGTAACAATTTTGAAATATTTTTCCCAATTCTTTTACATAATATCACAATTCACAAATGGATGCAAGGAAAAATATCCCGACTTTTTGTAAACAATTCGTGAACAGTAACGATACATGTTATTTTACCTTCTGTACACTCACACAACTCAATTTGTATTGATCCGGCGAGGAAAGCGCATCGCCGTCAGGGATTGAAAAGTCCTCTGCGGAGAATTTCGCACAGAGTGCCCGGTACTGATCCTCTGTAAAGTACGGCACCGCATCCTGATTCCATTCCAGACTGATTTCCTGATCGGTCACGCCGCGCGTTACAATTTTCCCGCCTTCAAAATCCTTTTGTTTCATTTCTTTTAACGCATTGTAAACTGCAGTTCCATAATCCAGACGTACTTTCAACACGGCATTGGCGTACTCCTCCACGCCGCCGTTTGCGATCAGTGCTCCGCCTGCCGCAGATGCTGCTGCGCCAAGTACATTCTGATACGATGCACCGTCCGAGAAGAGAATCTGTCCGCCCTCACCATACCAGCTTTTGATTTTTTCCAAATACGACGGTGATACGCTGCTGCTTTTCCGATACGTATAATCCAGCGTGATGCTGTTTTCTCCAAGTCCCAGATCCGCAGCGGCCGCCTCTGCACCGAGTGCATAACCTGTCCCGTACTTTGTTCCGTTCTCTTCGTTTTTCTGTCCGATATAGCCCAGGTGCGTGTAGCCGGCCTGTACTGCCGCATATCCTGCCAGGTAGCCGGCCTCTGATACATCAATTTCCAGGCTTTCTGTATTTCCGCGGAGACGGCTGCGGCCGCTCTCACTGACCGGTTCTGCCTCCAGCAGCAGAAAACGGACATCCTTCCAGTCGCGCTGTGCATCGTAAACGGCGCGGCTCATGCTCGTTCCGGCACAGACGATAACGGATGCTCCCTTCTGCGCCGCCTCTTTGATGGTGTTTTCATAGTCCTCTGTTGTCCGTCCTGCCGGAACACTTGCTTCATATTTCAGACCGCTCTCGTCTCCATACTGCGCAAGACCGTTCCATGCTGACTGATACACGGCATCGGAAGCTACCTCACTGCCGTCGGTTACCAGCACCAGATCCACTGGTTCCGCCTTTTCTTTTCCGCAG
>OKVF01002133.1_pt1 | contig 12087 bp, 9 predicted proteins | sample 1604831 | NCBI WGS metagenome assembly OKVF01 (sample SAMN01760980, study PRJEB22395) | human gut metagenome
GGCATAGCGGCGAGCCTGTATCTCACGGGCTCGCACTACCCTCTCCCTTATGTCCGCCGATGGCTCACCAGGTCTGCTCTCGGCCAGTTTATCGAATGGTACGGGCATGATTTCAACATGTATATCAATGCGGTCAAGCAAGGGGCCGGATATGCGGCTCATATATCTTGATACTGCCCCGGGAGCACATGTGCATTTTTTAGTCGGATGCGTATAATATCCGCACGGACACGGGTTCATGGATGCCACGAGCATAAAGCCGGCCGGATAATCAACCTGATAACGGGCACGTGAAACACTTATGAATCTGTCTTCGAGCGGCTGTCGCAATACTTCGAGCACACTGCGCGGAAACTCGGGAAATTCATCAAGAAATAGAATGCCGTTATGCGCAAGTGAAATCTCTCCCGGAAGAGGATGCGAACCGCCTCCCACCATAGCCACTGGTGAAATGGTATGATGAGGAGCTCGGAAAGGCCGCACTGTCATAAGCCTTGAACCACGGGGAAGTTTACCGGCCACCGAGTGTATTTTAGTTGTTTCAAGAGCCTCTCCAAGGGTAAGCGGCGGCATGATTGAGGGCAGTCTTTTGGCCATCATCGATTTGCCGGAACCGGGAGCTCCTATAAGAAGGATGTTGTGACCGCCTGCAACCGCCACTTCAAAAGCGCGCTTCACATTCTCCTGGCCTTTGACCTCACTGAAATCGAAATCAAAATGACCTGAAGCAGCCGCAAACTCTGCTCGGGTATCCACCACAGTGGGCTGCAATGCCGAGGGATTCTGAAGAAAATCCGATACCTGGCGAAGATTGTCTACCCCATACACTTCCAGACGATTGACTACAGCAGCTTCCGTAGCATTGGCCGACGGCACAATTATGCCTTTGAAGCCTCTGGCACGTGCCTCTATAGCCATGGGAAGAACCCCTTTTACAGGCATCACGGAGCCATCGAGCGACAGTTCGCCCATTATCATGTATTTGTCAAGCTCCGGAGCAGTTATGAGGCCCGAACCCACAAGCAGACTTACAGCAATAGGCAAATCGTAAGCCGACCCTTCCTTACGCACATCAGCGGGTGCAAGATTGATTACTGTCGAGAGACGGGGCAACTTAAATCCCGACTGTGTAATGGCTGCCCTGACTCGCTCTTGACTTTCTTTTACGGATGTATCAGGCAACCCGACTATGCAGAACATTACACCGGGCTGAAGCACTGTCTCCACAGTCACAGTAATGGCATTGATTCCCTGAAGAGCCGCTGCATAGGTTTTTACAAGCATATTTTATAGTTGTTCTTATTTTAATTGTGCATTGATAAAGGCTTCCGCGCGTCCTGCCGAACGTGTTCGCAGCAATTGTGTGCCTGTAGAGTCGCACACCACGACATATGGAACAGAAGGCAACCCGAGAGATTTCACGGCAATGGATGCCAGCCCTCCTGCCGCCCATCCCTGTTTCCACGAAGCGCTGTCATTACGGGCTGCACGTTTCCAGGCTGTGGTATCGCTGTCGAGCGAGAAGTCTACTATAGCCAGTTTTTTAGAGCTATGTTCCTTGCTCAGTCTGCGCAACGCCGGCAGTATGGAATCGCGACGCACATCACTCTGACGGCTTACACTGATTAGAGTCAGCTCATGTCGAGAGGGATTGAAGTTCTGAAGAGAATCTCTCGAATCAAGATACTTCATAGGGAGTACGGGAGCCATGGCGACATCACTCACAAGACGGTCGAGTACATACATGTATCCTTCTGTAAGGCTTGAAGGCCGAGCGGAAGGAGATATAAGCGACATCAGCGAATCAGCTTCAGCAGCCGACTCCGAGGCATCATAAGTCGTAATAAGCAGAAGTGTAGATACTACATCATCCGGATGTGCTCCTACATAGTCCGCCACGGTTTTATTAGCATCATTACGTAGTTTTTCAGCATTATTGCGCATAAATGCCGACCACCGGGCGCTCTCGTCATTTCCTGAAATATCTACTTTGTAGATATCCTGCGGATTCATATGCACATCATACTCATCACCGTTTTTAACGTAAAGTCTTGCGAGCGGACGATATTCATAATCCATTATCTCAAGTACAGTGGGTTGTGACGCACTTCCGGTAAATTCAAATTTACCTTCGCGCACAGCGGTAATCACGGTTTTGTAGACACCGTCGGCATAATAACCGGCGCGCATATTCATGGTCGGATTTCCTTCTACTATACCGTTTACCCTGAACTGGTCGTTCGAAGAACACGCGGTCATACACACGGCCGCAATAACAGATAGTATTAATGAAAGCTTCTTCATTTTTAGAATTCACTGAAGAGTTTCGGCTTTATCAGAAGGCCTATACGTACTGAAGAATGAAATTTGTTGTATTCAAGCAGACCTTCGCCACGTCCGTTATAGAACTGTAGGAAAAGGAACTGATTATCCTGTCGCAGTATACGGTATGAAAGGTCAACAACAGTATTGAAGCTGAAATGTTTTCGCGGAGTGATGGTTATGCCTCCGCTGAATCGGCGGTTGTTGCTTATAAGCTGAAAACCGGCCTGATAAAAACCGCAACAGCTCACTATATCCCTGTTGTTCTCTCCATCAACTATAGGAGCCCAAATTTTGGCATGAACCATGAGATTGTTTGTCACCATCACATTTCCGGCGAGGGCTACCCTGTTCCATGAACGCGACTGAATGGAGTCACGCCCGTTGCTCTCATGCTCTATGATGAATGTGAGCTTGCCTATATACCGGTTTTTGACAAAAAGCGGCTTTGTGAGACCTATCCCAGGATTAAAGTTGAGGTCGGTCATAGGCATGGAATTCTCAAGAACATTCCAGAATACTTTTTGGGTATAGAAAAGATAGAGATACGTGCCCCACGGCAAAGTAGCACGGGTAAGACGCTGTGCGACCGATATCTGAAATTTTACATTGGTATTCTTTCGGTTTGCCTTATAGCCTACCGGACCGCCGAATATGAAATAATTATCTTTATATAGCCCGAAATATGGCTGATTCGAAAAATCATGGGTGACACTGTCCTCTTTCAAAGGTACATGGTCTTCGGTAACGAGTACCTGACCCGAAAGACTGCCGAACGATAGAAAAAAGACAAATAAGACAATTATTATCCGTGTACGGTATGTGAGTGGCATATGGTTACTATCTGACAATGCTTTATAATGCAAAGGTAATATTATTTTTTAATATCGCCAATTTCAGTTTTTCTTGCGTGTAAGTCCCAGAGCCATAAACGACATGGAGGCCATATGCGGCATACTCCACGAAAGTGAGACTGCGGCTTCTGTCATCGATGAACCCGTGGTGATTATATCATCGACAATGCCTACATTCATTCCTCGCAGTTCATGTGCATCATTCACAGCCATAGTTCCGCGTAGATTGGCAGTACGTTTCCGGTAGCTGAGACGTGTCTGCGTGCTATGAGGTTTTAAAGCAATAAGATTGTCGGCCACCGGTATGCCAAGTTCATCACTCATACCGCGGGCAAGCTCTTCTGCCTGATTATACCCTCGCCGGATACGTTTAAAAAAATGCATCGGCATAGGCAGCAATACATCTATGTCGCATACGTGCATAGGGCCGGCTTCTGTATTCTCGGGAAGTCTTTGTTTTAAATCTCGGGCAAAAAGATGCCCGAGTTCATAAGCGAGCGATGGTGTATCGCGATATTTTGCCGTACGTATTAATTCCGCATACTGCGATGCAGGGTCGTAATGGAACCATGCCTGCACCATACCGCAGAGAACCGATGCATTGCTTACGGCCGAACGCATGTCGAAAATTTCAGGTCCACGCTCGTGACAGACAGGAAGTTTGATAAGACAAGCCGTACACATGGCTTTCTCGTTTTCTTCAAGTCGGCCACCGCACACCGGACATGTTCTCGGCATAATATAGACATCTGTCAATATATCAAGTATTTTTCTAAGTGTCGGCATCTGAAGATGACTTATAAAAAATTTAAAACAAGCGTGCGCTTGCATGAACCGATATTTATCACTATTTTTGAGACCGTATGATAATACTTAGTATATTTCAGACAGTCGAATTCTATATAGTAGCCGCATTCATGGCAGCCGCAGTTGTTGCAGCCGCCTCTATGCCGAGTCGCCGCAGTTCGGCTCGAATGTACACTTACGGTGGCACGCTCCGCACAGACGCCGCTATGTCAGAAGCCGGAATAATCGCACAGGTGAACGACTCGGGTGAACTTGTAATCCATCGTTTTGGCCTTGATAATCTCACCACAAGCGGAGCTTACAGCATTGCCGTGACAATTATCGGCTTTGACGTGACGATTGAAGAACGTATAACATGCGACCGATTCGAAAATACTCCGGCTACTGCCGCATATGTCAGCCTCGACTGTTTAGGCCCCGAGCGCTATCACTTCCTCTATAAAAGCGAAGCCACGGGACGCAGTGCATCTTTTTCACTCAATATACGTCCGGGCAACCGAATTGACAGACTGCTTATTTGACACCGAACACACCAAGGAAGAAATCTGAAATCCACACGTAGATGATAAGACCTACGAGGTCATTGGAAATCTGTATGAAAGGACCTGTGGCAAGAGCCGGGTTGATATGTATTTTCTCAAGAGTAAGTGGTATCACCGTGCCTACAATCGAAGCGAACATCGTAACTATAAAAAGTGACACCACTACCGACAGGGTGACTGCAAAATCACTCGGCATCATTATAATATTATAAACAAATACCAGAGCCGATATTATCGTAGCGTTAAGAAGGCCTATAAGTACTTCTTTCCCGAGTTGAGTAGCAAAATTCCTGATATCAAGAGAACCGTTGGCAAGACCCTGCACTACAATAGCCGAGGCCTGCACTCCGACATTACCGCCGGTACCGCCTATAATAGGTATAAATAAAGCCAAGGCCGTCACAGCCTGCAGCTGAGCCTCGAACGTACCCAGTATCAAAGATGCAAGAATACCCGACACAATACCTATGAGCAACCATGGAATACGAGCTTTAGTTTGTGCTATCACAGAGTCATCGGCATCAACATCCGAGGAGAGACCCGAAGCAAGCTGATAGTCGCGTTCGCTTGATTCGCGCACCTGGTCCATAACGTCATCGACTGTTATTCGTCCAAGCAGACGGCCTATACTGTCGACAACCGGCATAGCCACAAGGTCATATTTCTCAAAATCAAGAGCTACCTCATCAATAGGGGTATCGGCTTTCACGCTTGGCGGCTCCTCCTCCATCACGTGTTTTATTTTCGACACCGAAGGATGAGTCAGCATCATCTTGAGCGGAAGTGTACCCCGGAGTTTGTAATCGTTGTCAACTACATATACGTAGTAAATCTCGTCCATATCTTCGGCCTGCATACGCATCTGCCGTATACATTCGGGCATCGACCAGTTCTCGTTCACCACAATCATCTCGGTGCCCATAAGGCCGCCGGCAGTGTCCTCGTCGTATTTAAGAAGGTCAATGATGTCGCCGGCCTGCTCAACGTCGTCGATATGCGATATGACCTCTTCGCGCTCATCTTTGTCGAGCTGCTGTATAAGGTCTACTGCATCATCCGTCTCAAGGTGGTCGATTTGCTTTGCAATCTCCTCTGCAGGCATCTCGCTGAGTATTTTCAGACGGTCCTCCTCATCGAGTTCCATGAGCACATCGGCCCGCTTCTCTTCATCGAGAAGTTTGAAAAGATAGTCGAAATCTTCTAAGTCGAGATTATTATACAGTTCCGCTATATCCGCGGGGTGCATTTCCTCGAGTTCCTCCACAGCACGCTTTTTGTCATTAGCCTCAATGATTTCCTTGATGTGGCTGATGTCTTCGTCGGTATATTCCCTCATGGCTTAATTCATTTTTTACGCATACCGTCGATGCGGCGTGTCAGTTCTATAAATTGCTCCACCGATAGCTGTTCCGGACGCATGTTTGCCAGAGATTCATCATCGGTAAATATGCATCCGGGCGGAAGAAGGGGTCGCAGAGAGTTACGGAGTGTCTTACGGCGCTGACCGAAAGCTGTCTTTACGACAGTCTTGAAAAGAGCTTCGTCACAGCCAAGGTCGTTTACATCATTACGCACCATGCGTATCACTCCCGATTTTACTTTTGGAGGCGGATTGAACACATGCTCCGAAACTGTGAAAAGATACTCCACATCATACCATGCCTGCAGAAGCACACTAAGAATGCCGCGGCTTTTCGTGCCGGGCTTTGCAGCAAGACGTTCGGCAACCTCACGCTGAAGCATACCCGAGCAGCAGCGTACTTTATTCTTATAGTCAAGCACCCTGAAAAATATCTGGGAAGATATATTATATGGATAATTGCCTATGACGCAGAAATCCTCTCCGCCAAAAAGCTCATCAAGATTCATCTGAAGAAAATCGCCTTCGGCAATTCTCGGCTGAGGCTGCGGAAGATGTGTCTTCAGCCATTCCACACTTTCGGTGTCTATTTCGGCTACTGTGACTAATGAAGCAGGATGTTTTTCAAGAAGAAAACGTGTGAGTACTCCCATACCGGGCCCTACTTCAAGAACAGGAATGTCGACATAAGCGTCAAGGGTCGATGCTATGCGGTCGGCTACATTCAAGTCCGTAAGAAAATGTTGTCCCAGGGCCTTTTTGGGTTTTACTCCTGCCATACGCTCTTCTTTAAAGGGGTTTAACATGCAAAATTAGTATTTTTTTCTGATAATGTTGGCCGCTCTCTTTTTTTATTGAATCTGAAATTTTAGAATGATGCTCTCAAAGTAGACTTTTTAGACACTCATTTGTTATAAATAAGTATTTTTGCACGCTGAAAAAACATTGATATTCTATGAAGAAATCACTTCTATCACTCGCGTTCGGAACATTTGCACTTGGAATCGTAGAATTTGGCATGATGGGCATACTCAGTGATATTGCCCGTGATTTGAATATAAGTATAGTAAAAGGCGGCCATCTCATCTCAGCCTATTCCGCCGGTGTAGCAGTAGGCGCACCCTCTCTTATCTTTCTGCGCAAGCTGCCATTGCGTCGGCTTATGCTTGTTCTGGCTGCTGTAATAGCTATCGGCAATACACTGGTGGCTATATCGCCTAATTACGTATGCCTCCTGGCCGCACGTTTTATATCAGGCTTGCCTCACGGAGCATTCTTCGGAGCCGGCGCTATTGTATGCTCTCGGCTGGCCGACAAAGGCAAAGGCGCTTCGGCAGTGGCAGTGCTTGTTGGAGGCATGACAGTGGCCAATCTGATAGGCGTACCTGCATTTACTTTTCTTTGCCAGATAGTTTCATGGAGGCTTCCTTTCTCATTGGTAGCTTTGTGCGGTCTTATAACATTCATAGCCATTAGATACTGGATACCTGTATTGGCTCCTTTGCCGGATACGGGCATAAAAGGACAGTTCCGTTTTCTGTCAAAGCCTGAACCATGGCTTATATATGCCGGAGTATTCTTCGGACAGGCAAGTGTCTATTGCTGGCTGAGCTACATATCGCCTATAATGACTCAGGTAACACATTTCTCACAGCACTCCATGACTTTTATAATGGTGATAGTAGGCGCAGGCATGGTTTTCGGCAACTGGCTTGCCGGACGGCTTGCAGACAAATACTCACCCTCACTCGTCACAGCAATTTTTGCCACGATAGTAGCTGTACTCATGCCCATGATATATTTTCTGTCGCCTTATAAAATACCATCTCTTGTTTTTGCCTTCCTCGCACCGGCTCTTCTCTTCGGCATCGGCGGACCATTGCAGTATCTGATTGTACGCTATGCCAAGGGCGGTGAAATGCTTGGGGGCGCCGGCATACAGATTGCTTTCAATGTGTCGAATGCAGTGGCGGCGGCAGTAGGCGGGGCTGTGATTAATCATGGTTTTGGAATCGCATCACCGGCACTTGTCGGCATTCCTTGTGCCCTGATTGGCGCGGGGGCCCTCTTTACAATGTATCACAAGACCCGGAAACAATCTTCTTCAAAATAAGCTTGTCAACTTTTCAACATCCTTTTTTATTTATTTCTTTATTTAATTAAAAAAATAGGTTTTCCATAAAAATTTTAGGAATAATAATAACGGGTGTTGATAACAGTGATAACTTTTTAAGTGTTTGCTTGATTATATAGGTTATTGAAGTTTTGAATTGCTTTTTATACAGCTTGTCAACATACGAAATTATTGAAAACCAATGAATTTATATAATTATGAACATTGTGTTGATAACTTATGATGTAAGTAATTTCATAACTTTGAACGTTGATAAACCATGTTGAAAACGGGAGAAACCGTAGATAAGCATATTGATAATTGAGTGATAAAAAAGAGGGTGGAAAACTTGCAAATTTTCCACCCTCTGCGGCTTAGAGGTTTTTATTGAAATATCAAAAATAGATATGAAAACTTGTTTGGAAGTTTTTCAACAGTTATCAACAGTATTTGTTGACAATCTGTCGAGGTATAAAACCGCATCCGGTCCAAGATTGAAAATGAGGTCGAGCACAGACAGCCGGCCGATGAATCCTAAAGAATCTTCACGAATCTGCCAGTACTGAGGTAAAAAGTCGGAAGCCTTTTCGAAGTCAAAAGAAAGATATGACTTGGCTTTTTCTATTTTATCAACATTCAACAAAGGTGTGTTGATAAGGAGTATTTGTCTTACTATTTCATCGGCACGCAGACACAGTTCGGTAACAGGAGCAGGCTCGGGTGAGAACAGCTTTCTGAAGCGGTCAATGTAAAATTCAAAGAAAGGAGTGCGGCCGTAAGCTGATTCAAGCGCAACGGGCATGGTTTCCCACCATCGTCCGTGACTTGAGACTGTGACTTCCTTCCATTTATTCTGTCCTGATTTGTGAGCGACCGGAACGGTAAGACGGAGTATGCTGCGAGTGTCGGCGATAGTGAAACGGTGAATGCCTTTGAAACTTTTGTCATATCGCATTTCAGTATCTATAGCGGCACATTTTGCGGCGCTCATCACGGCGTAATATGAAACGGGAGGAAAGAGCAGAGCAGGCAAAAGGACGGCTTCCGGAGTGCAGAAACCGTCCTTTGTATTTGTTGACGACATGTTGATTGTATGTTTAAATCAACTTATTTATCGGGATTGGCGGAACGGAGAATACGGTCGAACCGTATTTTGCCGTCGAAAAGGCCGCGTTCGCGGTCGAAAGATGCAAGCACTATCATCGGAGTGCCGACAATGTGGTCTTCGGGAACAAAACCCCAGAAACGTGAGTCCTGAGAGTTGTCTCGGTTGTCGCCCATCATCCAGTAGTAATCCATAGCGAATGTATATGTATCGGCGGGTTTGCCATCAATCATCACGCGCTGGGTGACAGGGTCGAGATAAGCGTCGCTGTGACCTTCGTAATTGCGTATGGCACGCTGATAGATTGTCCAGTTATCGGGAGTGAGTTCGATTGTAGTTCCTTTGGCCGGTATAAGCAGACCTTTCTCGCCTCCGTAGTTCGACAAAGTCCAGTCGCCGTTTTCTCCGTAAGGAAATACCATACTTGTGAAGTCGTTTCCTTCAAAGTATGTGACGAGTTTGTTGAACTTTATATAATCCTTTATTTTACCCGAGGCTTTCATTTTCGCAATCATACCGGCAGTGAGCGGCGATATGTAAACACGTGCGTTGTCGGGAGTATTGGGAAGGAACGGTTTCAGATTCACACGCGAGGGAGTACCGGGCTCTATTTCTGATAAATCACTCAGTGAGATGCCGAGTTCCTTGAGGTCGGCATCCGTCATGGGCGATGAGGTGGAGTAGAGGTAGTTGAACTGTACGTTCTTGGGAAATTCCCGAACCTCGCCGTTGATATACAGAGTGTCGTTAACAATCTTCAGACGCTGTCCGGGCAGAGCTACACAACGTTTCACAAAATTCTGTCGGCGGTCTACAGGACGGTAAATAACATCTCCGAATACCGCTTTGTTGGTGTTGACAGCATCGCGGCCATATTGCTTTACCAATAAATCATAATATTGCGGAGTCTCTTCAAATTTTGTGGCTACTGTGTCGCCGGCGGGCAGGAAAATTGAATACAACTATATCGCCTTCCTCTACATTACGCAGTCCTTTGAGACGGCGGTATTCTGTAGAAGGATTGTCGAGATATGATTTATGGCCGAAAAGAGTGTTGTGCACCAACGGGAAGTGAACGGGCGTGATAGGCACACGCGGTCCGTAGACAAATTTGTTTACCCAGAGATAATCGCCTGTAAGTAGAGTCTTTTCGAGCGAGCTCGAGGGTATCTGATAGTTCTGTCCCACGAAAGAAAATATGAAGTAGACCAGTATAAGAGCATAGACGATAGCGTCGACCCAGCTCATCACTGAGCGTACAAATTTTGATTTGCTTTTTTTCCACCATGTGAAAGGTATGTAACCGGTGATGTAGATGTCGAAAAGCAGAAGTTCGAACACTGCAAGCCACCAGGTACGCATCCACACCACCCACAGCAGGAATAAGAGGGATACTACGCCGAAGCGTATCCAGCGTGTGGTTTTGGTTTCTCTGATACGACGTTTGAAGTCGTCGGCAAAGCCTTGTTTTTCCATTGTATTGAAAATTGCTTACATTTTTCAGCTGCCCATGGTGCGGAGCAGTTCGTCGTTGTCGCGTGTGCGCTCCATGCGGTCTTTGATGAACTCCATGGCTTCGATAGAATTTCGGTCGGAGAGGAACCGGCGCAGAATCCACATGCGATTGAGGGTCTCCGAGCGCAAAAGCAAATCGTCGCGGCGTGTGCTCGAGGCCATTATATCGACCGCAGGGAAAATGCGTTTGTTCGACAGTTTGCGGTCGAGCTGAAGTTCCATATTGCCCGTGCCTTTGAATTCCTCGAAGATGACTTCGTCCATCTTTGAGCTTGTCTCGGTGAGGGCAGTGGCGATGATTGTGAGTGAGCCGCCGCCTTCTATGTTGCGGGCTGCGCCGAAGAAACGTTTGGGTTTCTGAAGGGCGTTAGCGTCGACACCGCCGGAAAGAATCTTGCCGGATGCCGGAGCACATGTATTGTATGCACGGGCCAGTCGGGTGATAGAGTCGAGGAGTATGACTACATCGTGACCGCATTCGACCATGCGCTTGGCCTTTTCGAGAACAATACCGGCTATTTTCACGTGGCGGTCGGCGGGTTCGTCGAATGTAGAGGCAATCACCTCGGCGTTGACGCTGCGCTGCATATCTGTCACTTCCTCGGGACGCTCGTCAATGAGGAGTATCATGATGTATGTCTCGGGGTGATTCTCTGCGATGGCGTTGGCGATGTCTTTAAGAAGAAGTGTCTTACCGGTCTTGGGCGGAGCCACAATCAGGCCGCGCTGGCCTTTGCCGATAGGAGCGAACATATCGACCACGCGTGTCGACATGGTGCATGAGCGACCGCTTGTAATATCGAATTTTTCGTCGGGGAAGAGGGGAGTGAGGTGTTCGAAAGCTACGCGGTCACGGATAAATTCGAGCGAACGGCCGTTGACGCGCTTAACATCAGTGAGAGGAAAATATTTCTCGCCTTCTTTCGGTGGACGGATGGTAGCTTCCACAACATCACCCATGCGCAGGCCGTAGCTTTTTATTTGCGGCATGGTCACATATACGTCATCGGGGGAAGGGAGATAATTGAAGTCGGCCGAACGGAGGAAACCGTAGCCTTCGGGAACTATTTCAAGTACGCCGGTGGCATCGAGAATGCCGTCGAAGTCATATCGGGGCATCGGCGGAAGCTGCTGTTGCTGGTTCTGGCGGTTCTTCTTGTTTTTCTTTCCCTGTCCTTGTTGAGGCTGATTCTGCTGGCCCTGTCGGTTGGGTTCATTGAGAACTATAGGGGCCGTCTGAGGAGCGGCGGGTTTGGGCAGATTTTGCGATTCCTCGCGTTCACGCTGGCTCCGGGGTACAAATTTACGTCCTTCTCCACGGGGGAAGAAAGCGCCGAGCGATGTTTCACGGGCCGGTGCGAACTTTCCGTGTTGATGTTCTTCAGGGTTGCTTTCGTTCTTTTCTTCGCTTCCTGATTCCGGGGAAATCTCCGATATTGTTTCTGTTTTGGCCTCAGTGTCGGCAGCCG
>OKVF01002148.1_pt1 | contig 11958 bp, 9 predicted proteins | sample 1604831 | NCBI WGS metagenome assembly OKVF01 (sample SAMN01760980, study PRJEB22395) | human gut metagenome
TTTCGGGCATTTGTGGTACAAATGGGTTATTTTTAAAGTCCCAAATTCCTTATGAGATAAGGCTTACATGAGTTGTTTGTGCATGTTTTTGGGTTATAAACTTTTTCTTTTCCAGTTCATCCCTTGCTTCCTTTAATCTGGCAAGTTCTTTCTTTGCCTCATCATAGCCGGTATGCGTATAAATATTAAGTGTTACAGATACATCTGAATGCCCCATCAGATATTGCAGTGTCTTTGGGTTCATCCCTGAATTGGCCATATTTGTACAATAAGTATGCCTGCATATATGTGGAGTAATTGGCGGCAATTGCAACAAATGTTCACGATTATATTTTTCTCTTGCATGCTGCATGTACTTTTCCCAATGAAGTGCAACCATTGGCCTTCCATTCTTGTCCAGAAACAGAAAGCCTCCATATCCATCCACCATCGGCTCACGTTTTGGTTTCCTTCTATTCTTCAGGATCCGAAGAAATGCCTCTTTTACATCCGATTCCATAGGAAGTAACCGAGTACCACTTGTTGTCTTTGTAGATACGATGATATACTTCATTTCTCGAGTTCTTTGCAACTGATGATTCACATTGATAATATCTTCTTTAAAGTCCAAGTCTTTTACAGTAAGCCCACAAAATTCAGATATTCTAAGACCTGTTTTGAATAAGATATAAAATGCATCATAATACTGATTATAATGTGGATCATTCTTTACAAACTCGAGAAATTTTGCTTCATCTTCCGGAGAAACAGCTTGTCTTTTCTGACTGTCATTAACAAGTACTGTACCTAATTCAAATCCAAATGGATTTTTTAGAATCAAGTCATCATCCACAGCCATTTGAAAAGCAGGTCTTAAAGCACCTCTGATGGAATGAATGGAACTATATCCTCTACCATCTCTTTGTAGTTTTATCAGAAAAATCTTTGCGTCAGAAAGTTTTACATCATCCACTTTCTTATACGCAAATTCTTCCTTTTTCAATACATTCACCACAAATTTGTAATTCGCTAATGTGTTATGCTTTACTCCTGTTTTCAGGGAAAGATATCGTTCCACAAGTTCAAGCACTGTAATGTTACTTCCTGTAATCCCTTGCATCTGTAAGGACTGAACTTTTCTTTCTTTTTCCCTGAGAGAAAGATCTGCCCGTTTACCTTCCGGCATCTTATCTGCTTCTGTCAATCTCCAACTATATAATATTTTACGCTTACCAAGTGAAGCATTATTTTTCTATGCATGACAAGGTGTCGCATAGAAACTACACCTTGTCAGTTTGCTTACATATAAGAGCAAGTTTCGCCATGTGCTACAAAAATGAATTTTTGCTGCATGGCACTTGTTGGGGATTCCGGTCCCCAAACCCTCGGCAGTAGTGCGAAAGCACGGCCTTTGCTATGCAAAGGGAAATACTATTATCACGTATTATAGATTATAAGCTATCTCTCCTTATGCTGCCAATGCATTCTCATTGACCTGCTCTATTACTCTTCGTATTCCCATCCACACGGACAAATCCGTAAACACTTCTACAATACTTCCCTGATCCGTAAATGGTGTTTCCTGCAAAACAGACAAATCCTTCATCATGCCGTTGTGTACAATGAATTCTACAATCTGATTTACAAAGTGTATCTGCCTACTATCCAGTTTTGTTTCATCTAGATATTCTGCAAACGCCTCCTTGGCAGCCGCCATGTCTAGACCTACAATTTCTCGTACAAACTCACCTAGTGGCTTCTCACCATATTCCGCTTCATAATCCTGTTTTGTTCCAACTTCACTCCACAGAATCTCTTCCAAAATCTTAATATCTGCAGATGTTAAAGGTCTGTTACTTTTCAATTTTGCAATAACCTCATTATCCTGATGCTGGCGGACATAGTATTCAGCTTTGGCCTTGTAGTTCTTAAGGTCGTCATTTTCTAACTCTGATTCTTTCCAATCCATTGCAAGAATTTCATCGTCAAAATTTGTATCATAAATAACTTTCGGACCTTTTGGAATGTACTTCATCAAATCACGAAGTTTTTCTCTTATGTACTCAAATTCGTTTATTCCCGCATTATCAAGATAATCCGTATGAAGAATCTGATTAATCAGATCTGCCTGAATCATAATTTCCGGAATGTTTGCAACACTGGATAACGCAGAAACCTTCGAAATCAAGTCATGCATTCCTCGCGAATACTTCTTCTCCATCAAATACGCCAACTCGATGCCGTACATAAGAGCATCAAAGCGCAAAGCAGTTGCCTCATCATGATCCGGCTCAATAAGAGGTGACAATTCTTCTCTTACCATCAATGTATCCTCATAGGTTAAGGCCGTATAATTCTTTTCATCTGCATAAGTATCTACATATTTCAAATGCTGCCGAACGGCAAAGTTTTCTCGATTCAGTTCTTTCACCTTCGAAGCCATATGTTCTACCAGAGTATTACGATATGCGATTAATCGATCCGTCTGATATGCCATATCCTGCAATTTGTATGCAATTTCAAATTCAAGTTGGAAAATGGCACCTTGTAATGCAATCATATTCGCTGTTGGACGCCCTTTATTCATGCGGAAGAATTCAAAGTTTCCACAAAAATCAAAAATATAGAATTTTTCTTTATCTTCTCCATCCAGTAAGCCTGGACATAAACGTGTGCCTCTTCCGATCATCTGCCAGAACTTTGCTTTACTCATTACTTTTTTAAAGAATACAAGATTGACCACCTCTGGTACATCGATGCCTGTGTCAAGCATGTCAACAGAGATCGCAATCTGAGGCATCTTCTTTGGATCAGAAAATTCATCAATGGCACTTTGGGCATAATTCAGATAATTATCAATGACCTTTGCATATCCAACCAGATGCGGATACTCTTTTCCAAAGACTTCATAAATCTTCTCCGCATGATCATGGTTTTTCGCAAATATAATACTCTTACCAATCTTATTTCCATAATCCACTTTAATACCATTGGTCATGAAAATATGCAGCACTTCTTTGATTGTATCCTCATTGAATACCCAATCGTTTAACGCTGAAGACTTAATACTTTCTGGTAACTCACCATTTTCGTCTATAAATTTACTTTCGTATTCTTCTTTTTCTTCTTCAGATAATTCATCATAAACAATTCCCTGGTCAATGAATTTCAGAGTCGTTTCCACAGACATAAAATCTACTAGGTATCCATCCTTAACCGCCTGCGCAAGCTCATATCCATACGTTGGAACACCATTTTCCAATTCAAAAATATCATACGTATTTTTATCGATTTCATCCTTTGGCGTTGCTGTCAGTCCCACCAGTGGAGCATCAAAGTAGCTGAAGATGTCCTTATATTTATTGTAAATAGATCTATGAGCCTCGTCACAGATGACCAGATCAAAATGCCCACAAGTAAACAATTTTCCATTTTCATCATGAACAGAATCAAGACAGTTCATCATGGTCTGGTAAGTTGAAAAAACTCCATGCGCTGTATAGTTATCTTTCTCTTCACATAAATTAGTTACTGATAAATCTGGCAATAGATTTACAAAATTTCGCTTGGCCTGTGTCACAAGCGAATTACGATCAGCCAGGAACAGAATATTCTTTACCCATCCCTGTTCCAGTAATATCTTACAAAGAGCAATGACTGTTCTTGTTTTTCCGGACCCTGTAGCCATAACCAAAAGTGCTTTTCTGCGATTTTTAGTTTCGAAGGCGTCACAGACAGCTTTAATTGCACCTTCTTGGTAATATCTTCCTGCAATATTCTTATCTACTGTAATATATTTTAAACTAGATCTCATAGTTTGAAGATTAAACAGTTTCTCAAGATCTCGCTTAGAATACACAACCGAAATTTTTCTCTCTGGATATTGGTTGTCAATGATTCTAGTTTCAAAACCATTCGTCAGAAATACGACTGGTCTTCTTTTCTGTCTTTGTTCAATAATATCCGCATATAGCTTTGCCTGCTGGCGCCCTTTGGAAACATCTATGCAAGTACGTTTTGCTTCAATGACAGCTAGTATTCTACCATCATCCCCCACTAAAACATAATCCGCAAAACCCACTTCAGACTTATTGGGCATTCCTAGAATTTCATATTCATTGATCCAATCTTTTCCCTCTATCCATCCGGCATCCTCAAGCATAGCATCGATATACAGTTTTCTTGTTTTATACTCTGACAAATCAAGTGGCTTAGGGACATAGGAATCCTGCTGTTCCTCTCTTCTAGCTGAAAGTTTCTCTTTCAGTGCTGAATTTTCCTTGATTAATGTCTGTAAATCCAGCTCCTTTTTCTCAAGCTCACTGATTTTCTCCATCAAGCTTTCTTTCGTATCTGCAGCCTCTTTTTTTGACTGTTTTGCTTTATTGATTCTGTCCTCGACCAATTGTCTGTCAAAAATATGTTCTTCATAACTTAAGGAATAACAACATGCAACAAAATCAAGAAAAATAGCCAAGTTTTCTAGGCAAAGCATCGCTTCAGCTCTACCTAACTTCTTGTTATTATGTGCAACATTATTCCCGCATCTTCGGATGTAATCCATTCGTTTCCAAATATCGTATCCGACAATTTTTCTAAAATCCTCCGCATTCATAAGACTCTGCAGATTATCTTGATAAGGCATATACAATTCTTTTTCGATGGAATACATCCATTTCACGGCGAATTCCATTGCCCTACGGCAGTTAATAACGCACGCCTCAGGGTCTATCAAAACAATCTTTTCCGCAGAAATTGCAACATCTGCAAATGTCGAGAATTTTTCTTCATTTTTTAAATAATCAAAGTTGGTTTGCATATGAACCTCCTTCTGGTTTCGAATACATATATATTATGAGACAAAATTGTCGCATTGTATTTCTGAAATTTTGATTTGTCGACTTGTTTAACGAAGTCAGAAAATTCATCTTGCTGGTCTCTCTTTGCAATTGGAATTTTAAATGCTTTAATCATACCCAAATTAAGATTCTTCTGACGGACACCTCGTCTTTGCGATAAAAAATGGTTTTTCATCATCTGCAATTCATAATATAACCAAATAATGTTTACCTCATCGTTTGGGGTTATACATGCGCACGCTTGATTCGACGCTGAATCCTCCTTCAAAATTCCCATCTTGAATGCTGCAGTATCATACATTCCAATTAGTAAACTTCCTGCTTTAAATAATTTTGTAGTACTCTTTTCAATTGCTTCTTCAGTTATTTTTTCAACAGAACCTTCGAGAAAAAGTTTATTTAATTCGCCTGCTGAATACCAATCTATATTGCCTTTAAAGTACTCTGGTACTGTTCTAGACGGCGTACCACCACTTGCCCAACTACCTAACTCATTAAGACTTCTAATCGGAAGATCATTCGTATTATAAACTGGATCTCCAAACAGTTCGACAAATCGAGCCTTGATCAAATCATCCAATTTTTGAAGTTCCTTCTGCCGCGAAGCAATAATACCTTCTGTTTTACCGAGAATGTCCACTATTTCTCTCTGCCTATCCAAAGTATCCAAGTTGAAAGCTTCATTTTTGTAATCTTTGAAATAGATATGTGGAATAGTCGCACCTGTAAAATATTTTTCTAGGTGCATATAACGCACAACATAACAAAGATATTCCGGCAAGATATTTTTTTTAGGTAATAGATACTGCATCGTACCAATCACTGAAGATTTTGCCGGATGCAAAGAAGTTCGCCCAATACCAGCTCCATCTTTAACAACAGCAACATATGGTTGATCTTGATGATAAAAATCAACACTTCCTATATATCCTGCAGCTCCATAGATCGGATACTCACCAGTTTTATCTATAACATCTGATTGCTTAAGGTTTGATGTACCTTTTACGCAAACATCTTCAAGTTTTACTCTCATCTCTTCATCCCTCACGGGCTACTCGCAGTGCCCATTCGCATTCCGCTTCGCTTCATGCTCATGCTCTGCTCATAACCCTACAAATCCGAATTTGAATTTTAGGCGATGAATTTTTGATGAGATGTTTTTACATTTGTTTGATTAACAATTGCATATTGCATGGTTGTATCTATCTGAGAGTGACCTAAAAGCTTTTGTACCTGTTCAATTGGCATACCTTTATCAATTGCTCTTGTTGCCATTGTCCGACGGAATTTATGTGGATGAATTTTTTCCATATTTAATTTTCTTCCAAGCGTACGAATACGAATCTCTACTCCACTTATCTTTAAACGATCATATGGTGCATCTAATGTAACAAAAAGTGCTGGATTATTATCTTTTCGCTCGCTTAAATAATTTAACAAATGAAGCTTTGCTTTTGCATCGAAATAGACCCTACGTTCTTTATCACCTTTTCCAAATACAACGCATTCTCGAGCTTCAAAATCAACATCAGAAATATTCAAATTCACCAATTCACCAACACGTATACCTGTTGAATAAAGCAAATCAATCATAGCCAAATCCCTAGGACATTGACAATGATCTCTAAGCATTTCAATTGCCTCATCTGATATGATTTCTTTTACAGGTTGTTTCGTTTTAATTTTGTGAATGCGCCTCATAGGGCTTTTCAAAATGTAATCTTCTTCCTCAAGCCACGAAAAGAAACTCGAAATATTTCTTCTCACATTATCCACTGTTACTTTACTACAATCATTGATTTTCTGATAATCAACGAGATATTTTCTAATTTCCTCTGTTGAAATTTTTCTCACAGGTGTTTGGATTTTTTGAAGCATTTTATCTACTGTTACACTATAATATTGAATCGTTCGATCAGAACATCCTTCAATACGTTTTGCATCTAAAAATAGCTGTAAATACTCATCATTTGTTACTTCTTCTTTTTGTATCGTGTTTTCTGAAAATGTTTGTAACAGCACTTCCTGCAATTTTTTCATTTGAGAAACATTTAAATAATCAGCCATTTTGTTAATAATCATCACAATTTTCTCTTCCATGTTGGTCTTCTCCTGTTAATACCAACATCCTGCATCCATACTTTTTAAATCACTTTATTTTCTAAATAACATTCTAACAAATAGGATGGATTTTCATAATACATACTACTATTATAATCATCAATCTTATCACTAAGGAAAGAATTATAAACTTTTATCAATGCGTCTACTACATCAATTTTTTCATATTCTGCTACAGATTTTATCAATCTCTTATATACTTTTCCGATATCCCAATGGGATGGTATCGAGTATTTACATTCTTTTACATTATCAAATGTTCCTATAACTATTTCTGCTTCTTTAATAAAATCTTCACTTACGCGATCTATATTGTCGCTATGATAAACATCTGCTAACTCGTAAATCTTTGAAATATTTTTTTTATTCAGTGCATTAACTACATCTTTCCTTCTATTTTTCGTCATTCTAGCTATATAATCAATTAAGGAGCACGTAAAGAACAGATTGTTATCTTTTGTAGATTCTCTTCCTATATTTTGCATTAAACAACCTCCTCAAATCCTCGATATTCCAAACATTCTAAGGCTTCTTTCGTACAGAAATTTATTTGATGTGTCGGATACTTAAATTTTGCCATAATCCAGAATTGCTCTCTTGTTATACTTCCATCGATATAATCCGAAATATAATTGTAGATTTGATCATCTGCCATTGCTCCGATTACAATATCGTACGAATGTGTTTTTCCACTTCTACAATCTATGATGAAATCTAACCACTCATCTGTCATTCCTTGAAATTCTTTTATCTGTAGCTTAGAATTCAAACGCACATCATAAATAGATACAATCTTTGTATCATAACGTTTCGCCCATCTCTGCGCCTGTTCTTTTATGATGGTGCAATAAAATCCATTACCAAAGTCCTTTGTGTTTCTTCCAATTCTGATTTCTGGACTTTTAACTGGAGTATATCCACCATGATAAACTGTCATTATTGCCATTGAAATACACTCCTTTCATCATCCAAAATATTTTTGCATTAGACTGTCAAAAAGCAATTGTGTTTTATCTAAAGCAGCTTGAATTGCAACTTTTGATTTGTCGACTTGTTTGACGAAGTCGGCGAACTGTCTTTGTTCTTCTATCGGTGGTACTATAACATCCGTCTCAGCAATTACGCCCAAGTGCAAGTGTTTAATAGCTACACCCTTTGTGCCAGTGGTAAACTGTCTCTGAATTCTGTCTGTTTTCAACTGTTCACATAAAAACTCCGGCAACAATTTTTCTCTGTCATACTTTATTACTGCCAAACTTTCGAAAAGACCAAGCTTTTCTTCAGTCTTTATAATAACTGGTGCCCCCAACGAACCACTTTTAGAAAGTAAAATATCATAAATAGCAGTCTGACACCTCTTCTGTATTTCTTGATATTCTTCCCCAGAAATGTGCTTAACATCAGAAAAATCGAGCTCACCATTTACAATGTTCTTAGCGGAAATAAAAGTGATTCCTTCATCAAGGTATGTAGGCGTTTTATGTGTTCCATCTGTAATCTTTGTACATACTGAACCCAGCTTTTCAGTCTTATAATCACCATTTTCAAACAGCTCGACAAATCGAGCTTTGATGAGATCGTCTAAGGCAGACAGTTCATCGTTTCTCAGCTCAATAATATATGTTAATTTATCAAGTACATTGACTATTTCTAACTGTTTATTCTTATTTGAATCTATATTAATTGCGAAATCACTAAACTGACTTTTATTAATTATTGGTACCACAGGTGCATTAGCAATTGATATCAGTCTTGACCTATTATATAGCAAATTATATGCGAGATATTTAGGTAGAATCTTGTCGTTTGGTATAATAGCATTTATCTGCTGATTGAAGGCATATTCTCCATCTAAAGCTATCCCAATTTTCCCAATACTTCCTATACAAGTTATAAATATTGAGTCTTTTGAAACTACCCTTGCTTTCTTTTTTGCCTCCTCAGAAATATATTCATTGGATTCAAATATTTCATTAATACCATTCTCCGAAATGATATCAGGCTTTACAAAACATATATCCTCTGAATTCCAAAATTCTTCAGTTTTTTTGCTTGGTGTATTTCCAGTAATAATCTCACCAAGTTCTTTTATCGTTACTTCCATCTACATCATCCCTATAAATCCGAATTTTTTATAATCCTAACAACTGTTCCAAAGCATCCATTTCCTCGCCAATTTTCATTTCCAATTCACGAAGATCTGTCATAATTTCCTGGCTTGATGGATATTCAACTGGTACGTATTCTATTTCCTTGTATTTATTGATACTAAGATCGTAGCCATTGTCCACAATTTCCTGCTTTGTGACAAAGAAACTCTGTTCTGTTCGTTTTCTATCCACTTCTTTATCCAGATTTCTAAAGCGCTCTATAATATCAGGAATATCATTTTCCTTTATTTCGCTACGTTTATCATCTAAACTCAATCCATCTGCTTTCATATCATAGAACCATACATTATCAGTTCCACCGTGACCTGTTTTTGTAAAAATCAAAATTGCTGTTGACACTCCTGCATATGGTTTAAACACACCTGAAGGCATAGAAATAACTGCTTCTAATCTGTTTTCTTCCACAATTGCCTTACGAATATCCTTATGTGCTTTGGATGAGCCAAATAATACACCATCTGGGACAATACATGCACAGCGTCCACCAATTTTAAGCATGCGAATAAATAATGCAAGAAACAATAACTCTGTCTTCTTTGTCTTACATACTTTTAAAAGATCTGCACTTACTGTGTCGTAATCTAGACTGCCCTTAAAAGGCGAATTAGCGAGAATCAGACTATATTTTTCTTTATCCGAATTCTGGTCAGACAAACTGTCTCGATACTCGATATATGGATTATCTACACCATGAGTCATCATATTCATGGCACCAATTCGTAACATCGTTCTATCCATATCAAAGCCATGGAACATATGGTTCATATAGTGATTCTTATTTTGTTTGTTAAAGAATACCTCTTCTTTTTTAGTCTCTTTTAAATATTCACTTGCAGATACAAGGAAACCTGATGTACCACAAGCTGGATCGCAAATGATTTCATTAGCTTTTGGATCCATCATTTCTACCATCATACGAATGATATGTCTCGGTGTGCGAAACTGTCCATTCACTCCTGCAGTTGCCAGTTTTGAAAGAAGATATTCGTACACATCTCCTCTTGTATCAGCTGATTTCAGCTGTGCCATCTGCTCATAAATAGAATCCATAGATGTCACAATTTTATCCAGCATCAGCGGTGTTGGAACTTTAAAAATCGCATCTCCCATGTATTTTGAATAGGCACTGTCTTTATCTCCATGAAGGTTCTTAATAAACGGAAATACCCACTCCTGCACTGTGCTATACATTTTTGCTGCCGGAAAATCATGGAATACACTCCATTTCAGCTGATTTCCTGCAATTGTACGTTCTCCTACCTGAACCTCATCAGCAAAAATACTTTTATGCGGAAGTCCTAACATTGCCGCTTCCTTTGCATGAAGATTATCCGCATCATCTAAATCACGAATAAACATCAGATATGTCATCTGCTCAATCACATCTAATGGATTTGTCAATCCACCAGTCCAGAAGATTTCCCATAGTCCATCAATTTTGCTTTTTAATTCGCCTGTAATCATATTAATCATTCTCCCTATTCCATATGTATGAAGTGTATCTTCCCCACCAATTTTGATTATTTCATTGTTTTTAAGCAACTCATTCAATGCCCGCCGCACCGTTGTTTGACTGATTCCTAGACACTGTTCCATTATTTCTGCTTTGGTAATCTTTCCCAATGTGCCTTTGATTATCTCCCTGATACGATCAGGTTTTGACATTGCTTTATTAGTCAAAAGTGCTGCTCGATCGGTAAAGTCTCTGTATGCAGCAATAATAATTCCTAACATGTATTTCACAAATGGCTGGTAATCATTTTCCTCTTCATGCCAATTGTAAGAACTTTCTTGAAGAGCTTCGTAATAGCTTTCTAACTGCCTCTGGTGTTTCCTAAGACGGAACTGGTTCAAACCTTACTCTTCTTGTTCCATCTAGTAATTCCCCTGTGATCACATTATCAGTAGTCTTGAAATAGCCTCCAACACTGCTTCCACTGAATTTATATAAATCTCTATGCAATTGAAGAATCATATTTGATCTGATCGGAATATATTCATAGCTTTCATGAATTGTTGCAAGGACATCTCTATAACCAGAAATTTCTTTCTCACTTCTAGTCATGGGCATCGTCTTTTCTTTTACAATCAACTTCAAACGGTCATCTGTTGTAATAATTCCTTCAATCCTGTTTGATGCCTCTGTACTCTGAATTTTAGCAATTTCTACTAATTCAGCCAAAATTTCTTTCTGCGATTCCACATTGGAATGGAGCCCTTTAAACTCATGAATCTGAGTCAGATACGCAACGATTTCCGGAGTAAGTAATTTATTGTATTCTTTTTCAAAATCAAACCATCTCATTCGCATACCTCATTCTTATTAAAATCTAATATCTTAATACACAATCCTAAAATAATCCAAATATGCTTTATATTTATCTTGTGCGGTCAGACAGGTGTCTTTTAGATAGCCTTTCTCATTATTCCATTCTTTCAATCCTCGATAATAGAACATTTTCAGATTATCCTCGATAATGAACGGAACGATATTGTATTTGAGGCATTCCTTAAACATAATCAATCTGCCTACACGGCCATTGCCGTCCTGGAACGGATGAATACGTTCAAACTTTACATGGAAGTCCAGAATATCCTCAAAAGTCTTTTCTTCTTTTCCATTGTACTCTGTCAGCAGAGCTTTCATCTTATCGGCAACTTCTTCCGGAAGTGCGGTATACATACCACCGACTTCGTTTGGCAGTTTTTTGTAGTCACCAACCATAAACCAATCTTTACGGGAATCGCTTGTACCTGTTTTAAGTGTGCGGTGCAATTCCTTGATAAACTTTTCAGTAAGTGCACCTTTGGCATTATCAATAATCATA
>OKVF01002156.1_pt1 | contig 11910 bp, 8 predicted proteins | sample 1604831 | NCBI WGS metagenome assembly OKVF01 (sample SAMN01760980, study PRJEB22395) | human gut metagenome
GGCGGTGGTCGTCTGCACGAGGATATTGAAGTGCTCCTCAGCGGAAAGAAATATTTCACTCAGGAAATCCGCGGACAGGAAACCTGCGATATGCCTTCACGCCGCTATAACAAGCCCACAGTGATGGTGATGAGCGAGGCCTGCTACTCCAATGCTCACGGTACTCCGTGGGTATATAAAAACCGTGGTCTCGGAAAACTTGTAGGCATGCCTGTTGCAGGAACCATGACATCGGTCAACTGGGTCACCATGCAGGACCCCACCCTCGTTTACGGTATTCCGGTAATCGGCTACAGACTGCCTGACGGTTCTTTCCTCGAAAACTCCGAGCTTGAGCCCGATATAAAGGTCGCCAACTCGCCCGAAGTAATTATAAAAGGCTCCGACGAGCAGATTAAGGCTGCCGTAGAAGAGCTTTTGAAAGAAATAGATTCGCAAAAACACTGATATCAATATACAATTATCCTTAAAACCACCATGAAACTAATCGCTGAAAGCAGTACCACAAGAACCGACTGGGCTCTTGTGGAAGGTGCCGAAATAGTGGAACATGCCTACACTACCGGCCTTAATCCATATTTTCAGTCTCGTAGGGAAATCTCGCACAGCATACGTCTTGAACTGCCCGAAGTTTTTTTCCGCAGGAAGTTGGAGCATGTGTATTTCTATGGTGCAGGCTGTGCCAATACAGAGAAATGCAAAATCATGGAGTCATCGCTTGTGGCCCAGTTCAAGACACCGGTGACTGTTGAGAGCGACTTGCTCGGGGCTGCACGCGGGCTGCTCGTTCGTGAGCCAGGCCTGGCGTGCATACTGAGCACGGGTTCTAATTCGTGCCTGTATAACGGACTGGAAATCGAAAAGACAGTCGCGCCTCTGGGTTTTATTCTCGGTGACGAGGGCTCGGGCGCGTATATGGGAAAACGGATGATAGCAGATATGCTCAAGGGGCTTGCGCCCCGTGACCTCACAGAGGCTTTCTTTGAGAAAAACAATGTGACACCCAATATGCTTCTCGACGAGGTATACTCCAATAAACTGCCTTCGAAACTCCTCTCGCAATACTCGGTGTTTCTACGGGAGAATCTTGATAATTCATATTGCTACAGACTTGTCTATAATGCTCTTATGGAATTTTTCACCCGTAATATCATATCATATGATTACACCGGCATTCCTCTGAGTTTTGTAGGTTCCGTCTGTGTGATGTATCAGCCTATACTCCTGAAAGTCGCTTCTGATTTCGGAGCGCAGATTAAGAAAATTATTCGTAATTCAATGCCCGGCCTGGTGGCATATCACAGCGAAGAATGACGTAAATAACAATACTTCCATATATCTTCCTGTCCGGGATTCATCCCGGTACTTAACATTTTATTATGAAAAAACTTATTGCTTTAATCTCTGCTGGCGCTATGCTGTGCAGTTGTGCCCAGCAGAAAGAAAAGACAATCACAGACTATGTGAATCCGCTCCTCGGCACTGCCACACTCTGGAAAACAGAAGACCTCGGTTACGAACGTCATCAGGAAAAACGCACATGGGGTGCGGAGGCTTTCCCGGGAGCGGCTCTGCCGAACGCAATGGTGCAGCTTACGCCTGTGACGATGTGGCGCTCTGGTGCGGGTTATCAGTATGAGGACACTACAATTCTCGGATTTGCCCATACTGCTATGGGACACTGGAATTATATTGACTTGCCAATCATGCCTGTGACAGGTGTTGTCGATGCCGATAATTATGCCTCGTCATATTCACATGCAAATGAGTCTGCGCATCCAGGTTACTATCAGGTTTATCTCGACCGCTATGGTGTCAATGCCGAGTTGACGAGCACCCTGCATGCCGGATATCACAAATACACATTTGATGAAGGGGTTCCTAAACGTCTCCTGATTAATGTTGCCCACAATCAGAATCCTGTTCGTCATTGGGAAATCGAAAAAGTGGCCGATAATGCTTTTGCCGGCCGTCAGGGCGGTGTGTATTATTACGGTGTTACCAGTCTTCCTATCGATTCTATAGCCATAGTGCAGACCAACAGCGAACGTGGTGTCCCTGTGGCAGTAGCAGATTTCAGTGATAATACCGGAAAAGAGCCTCTTGAGGTAAAAATCGGCATCTCGTATGTAAGCTCCGATAATGCAAAACTCAATCTCGAACAGGAAATGCTCGACAAGAACTTCGAGACTGTCCGTAAGGAAGCCAATGACACGTGGGCCGCGCACCTCGGTAAAGTGAAGGTCGAAGGCGGTGACGAACGTAACAAGGGACTCCTTTACACAACTCTCTATCGCGCTTCGCTCATGCCACGTCTCGAAAGCGATGTGAACGGCGAATACCGCGACAATCGTCATGAAGTGGTGAAAGATGCCGGCTTCAGATATTACTCAAATCCCGCTTTCTGGGACGTAAGCCGCAATCAGCTTATTCTTCTTGCAATGCTCCGCCCGGATGTGGCAAGCGACGTAATCAAGTCGACAATCGACCGAGGCGAGAAAGGCAACGGTTATATTCCCTCGTATTTTCACGGAGACCATGCTCCGACATTTGTGATTGGCAGCTGGAAACGCGGTATCAGAGATTTCGACCTTGACCGGGCATATGCTCTCGCTCTTAAAAGCGCTATGGTTCCCGGAGACGGCGGACGTGCCTGGATGGAAGAGTATCTCGCCAACGGCTATGTGGCGGATGCCAATGTGCCCGACTGTCCTTTCTGGGACGAAAAGAAAGGCGGAGTGACAAAGACTCTCGAATATGCGTACGATGACTATGCCGTTGCCCAGATTGCCAAGGAACTCGGCGATACTACGAACTACGCAGTTCTCATGGAGCGGAGCAACAACTATAAGAATGTGTTCAATCCGGCCACCGGTTTCTTCCAGGGCCGTATAGACGGAGGCGACTGGCTCGAACCTTACAATCCCGACCTTCCTTATTATCAGCATATGTACCGTGAGGCCAACGGCTGGAATTCACTCTTCTATGCACCGCACGACCCCGAAGGTGTGATTGCCCTTTATCCTTCATATGATGAAGTAGAGGCAAAACTTGATACAATGCTTGTCCGTCCTTATTGTGGTCTTGAGGTAGCTAATCTCACAGGCTTTATCGGCAATTACTGCCACGGCAATCAGCCCGGTCACAATATTCCCTATACCTATTATTTCATAGGCAAGCAGGAGAAATCGCAAGAGTTAATCAATACGATTCTCGACCGTTTCTATGACATGGGAGATGAAGGCCTTGCATATGCAGGCATGGACGATGCAGGGGAGATGTCGGCCTGGTATGCACTCAATGCTCTTGGTATTTATACATACTCGCCGGCCGACCCCGAGTATATAGTTACTGTACCTGTCTTCGATAAAGTGACAATGCAGCTCGGTGACAAACCGTGCATTATCACGAAGACCGGCAACGGCAACAGAATCAAGGAAATCAGAGTCGGAGACAAAGTTATCGATGGCTATATGGTACAGCACTCCGACCTTGCCGAAGGTAAAACCCTCTCGATAGTTACCGAATAAGTTATATCGGCAGCAATTTATCAGCAGCATCCGTCCGGTGCCGGGCGGATGCGTTTTTTATATTTGCGTGGATGAGGAATGTCTGTGCTTCGTCCTTATCATTACCGGATACGCGGTATTTTAAGATTGGGATATATCAATAACCCTGTCTTGATACTGAAAAAAGGCAGTGAAATCCTGCCTTTTTGCTTTCTATTGAGAAACCGCTTTAATAAATTAGATATTTAACTAAGTATGAACGAGGTACTCATTTTATTGTTGCATCCGAAGCCGGTCGTCGGCTTATGTAGGCATCACAAGGTGAGGAGGCTCCATTACGACCCGGAGCGGTTGTCGTTATGGCGATGAAATTCGCCCGTAGCAGAGCGCAAGAGTTATTACCAGGCACGTGCATGGAGGATATAAATTCCAGGGGATTGCCGTAGTGGACAACCTGACCGGCGTGCTTAGCCTTGATGCCGGCTGCTCCTTTATATCTCCATCGGTGTGAAATTTCTCGGTTCCCGTATGAATATCATTTCTGTTTTAAAGAGACTTTATTATTATGTGGTTGGCCCTGTCAACGACTGAGGTATCGAGACTGGCCAGATAGATTTGTGTAGTTACCTCGGAGCTATGGCCCATTCCCTCGCTTATGACTGAAATCGGTATGCCTTTTGCTTTAGCAGCGGATGCCCAGCTGTGACGTGCCACATAGAGTGTCAGCGGCACGGAAATGCCTACTTTCTCTGCAATTGTCTTTAGGCAATGGTTGATTCGATAGGCCGCGTTGCGGTAGAGACATCTTTCGTTTGTACCCGGATTGCGGATTATTGGGAGCAGATATTCGCTTTTATTCGCCGGATATTTGTCAAGGAGGAGCTGCATTTCCTTTGTCCATTCTATTATGAGTAACTGACCAGTCTTATGTCGCCTGTACGTGATGTACCCGTTTTTCAGGTCTGATTTTTTCAGAAAGGCCATATCTATGAAGCTCATGCCACGGAGATAGAAACTCATAATAAACATGTCGCGGGCGTATTCGAGCGCCGGCATGGGCGATAAGTCAAGATTCTTGATTTCGCGGAGTATAGGTATGGGAAGCGCCCGTTTTACAGTTTTGTCGATGCGTGTGAATACATGGCGAAACGGGCTGCGGTTTACGATTATATTGTCTTCAACGGCGCGGTTATAGACTGCACGGAGAATTCTTGTGTAAAATGAAACGGTATTAGGCACCACCCGGCGGTTATAAAGCCATGCTTCGTATGCTTCCATAATCTCCGAAGTGAGGCTGTCAAGCATTATGTCTTCACCTTTGCGAAATTTTCTGAAACTATGAAGAGTTGATATATAGGCTTCCGACGTCCTTATTCTGCCATTCTGTTTCAGTTTTGCAATTATGCTCTCTGTGAAATTGAAAAGAGAATAGTCATTGCTATAGCGGTTGAATTCGTTGATAATATCATCGGCCGTATATTCCAGCCCCGAGGTATCGAGTCTGCTAATAATTCTCATAAGGCGTTCCATATCACAATGGATATGCTTACGCATTGAGAGAAGCAATGATTTTCTTTTACACGACCTGCCGATAATGAGTGACGAGCGGTGTGCGTCCCACTCGTCCGACATGATGCGATATTCGGTGTGAAGTTGTCGTGGTTTCCGGTCATGAATTATCTGATAGTAGATTGTTCCTTCGCGGTCAGTGACTTTTGATGGCCTGAATTTTATTTTTACTGATGCCATTACATATGTGTTGGATGATTTATAAGAAGTTATATTCCATAATATAACCTCTTATGATGTATATTATTATAATGAAAGCGAAGCTGTCGGCAATTGAAGTCGGCAGCTCCGTTGGCTGTTTGATTTTTGTAATGGCAAAATGGAAGAAAGAATCAGAGACAGGAGAGCTCTCCGGTTGTGGAGTCCATTATGTAGCCGGCTACGCGGACATCGTCGGGCATCAGAGGATGTTTATGTATCAAATCAACGGTCTCATGTACGGCCGCTTCGCCGTCATCAAAACCGTGCAGCCAGCTGTCAAGGTCGATTCCGCAATGACGCATCAGAGTGATATGTTCTTCCTGGATTCCGCGTTCGCGCATAAGGTGGAGCATTTCGGAGGCATTCATACCCTGCACACCGCAGTTAGTATGGCCGATTACCATGATTTCTTCCACACCAAGTTCGTAGACGGCTACGAGGAGCGAGCGCATGGTTGAATCGAAGGGGTTTGTGATTGTGCCACCTGCGTTTTTAATCATTTTCACATCGCCGTTACGGAGACCTAAGGCTGCGGGAAGAAGTTTTACCAGGCGTGTGTCCATACATGTGACTATCGCAATTTTTTTATCAGGATATTTCGATGTCTCATATTCACGGTATCCTTTGGAGGCGATAAACTCTTTGTTGAATCTCAGTATTTCGTCAATCATTTTATATGATTTAGTATTAGCGCATCAGAGCCACTATATAAATAACTGAGTGCAAAATTACAATATTGCCGGAAATAAACGGCTCTTATGCCATGATTTATTATCAGACCTGCAGATATTAAGACGAATGGTGGCAGACTTCATTTTAAGTGTTGGCATGGTTTATTGTCAGCATATAGCCGAAGCCCCTCTGATTGATAATATTAATTGAAGAATCCTTCGCAAGTGCTTTACGGATTTTATAAATGTAACCGTGAAGAGAGTTGCGATTGCTTGGTTCATCACGTTGCCATACTGCAATCATAAGTTCTGAGGCATCAACAGTCCTGCCGATATTATTTGCCAGCATTTCAAGAATTCTTGTCTCGAAATACGATAGTTCTACAACAGAGTTTTCATAAGAAAGCGTCTGGGTGGTGATATTGAAAACATATCTGCCTAACTCATATTTTATTTCTTCCTGACGGTTTGCTCGCCTTAGAAGAGCCTTTATTCTAACAATGAGTTCGCGTAGTTCAAAAGGCTTCTTGAGATAATCATTGGCACCGATTTCAAAACCTTCCTCGATATCGTCAATCGTGCTTTTGGCCGTGAGGAAAAGCAAAGGGACGATAGGCGACAATTTTCGTATCTCCTTTGCCATTTTGAAGCCATCCATTTTGGGCATCATGACATCGGCTACGATAAGGTCGGCACCCTCCGCCTTGAAGCGGTCGAGACCGGTGATACCGTTACCGGCAGTCAATACATCATAGCCTTGTTCTTTCAGAGTGTCGGAGACAATCAGCGCGAGGTCGGATTCATCCTCGACAAGCAGTATTTTATTTCTCATCGTTACCGAATTTTATTGTGAAAACGGAGCCCACGCCCTCTTTACTCCTTACTGCAATCGACCACCCCATTTTATCCATAATGCTTTTCACATAATAAAGACCGATGCCATAACCGCGTACATCCTGTAGGTTGCCATGAGGGACACGGTAAAACTTATTGAATAAATAAGGAATTGATTTGGCCGGTATGCCTATGCCGTTGTCCGACACTCGTATTTCGTCGGCATTCGCCGAGATAATTATGGTTACACTTTTTTCGGAATATTTTATGGCGTTGTCGATAAGGTTGTTCAATACATTTGCCAGATGCACCTTGTCGGCAACGACGCACAGCGTGTTGTCCGCTTCAACATTAATTGTGATATTTTTGTCGCTCCTCATCCTTTGGGCGGAAGCAATCTCGTCAATGAAGCCGCTGAGCAGAATCTTCTCAGGCTTGAGTTTCATTGTCTGTCGTCGTTCCATACTCATTGCAAGTATGTTTTCAACGAGTTCACCAAGTCGCTTAAGCTGTTTGTTGGCGATTTTCAGATATGTTACTTTTTTTGCCTGGTCGTTTTCAGTATCATAATTGAGCAGGGCGTCGTTAGCCGAATAGGCAATCGCAATAGGTGTTTTCAGCTCATGTGTCATATTGCTGACAAAATCATCCTTCATCTCCTCAATGGTTCGCAGTCGCGACACGGTGCGAAAAAGATACCAGAACGCTAATGAGAATGCTATCATGAGAAGAAATACGGTGACAATAACGCCCGACATTTCCGAGAAGATGTGTCTTGTCAATGGCGTCATGTATGCTCTATAGTACATATCGGACTGTGGATTGAAGCAGAGGGAGAAAATATCAAAGTCATCCGGATTTGCCGGGGCATGAATATTGCCGCGAAGTACCTCTCCTTTTGAATTGCTTACTTCAACAGCCGCGTATTCCGGGAAAATATGTCTGTCGGCAAGACGTTCGAGCAGTATGCTGTCCATAATCGCAAGGTTGAAGTCAACAAAGGGGTCCATATTTTCGTGCATCTGTTGGCTCATGTCGTTCACCATTTGATTGGTATATGACCGGTCGCGCCTTAATGGTGTTTTATTGACTTTTGTCTCTCCTTCCTGGTTTGTCGATGTGGTGATGAAATCTCCTTCTTCATTCATCTCTCCTGATACTGAACGTTGTTGCCGTATAATCGAATCTCCGTTTTCAGCATATGCGTCTCGAGCCGCTTTGGCTGCCCTGTTGGCTCGTTCTGCCCGCTCCCACATATCGTCAATGTCGGCATCAGCCAAAGCCGTCATCACATCGCGCTCAACATTGTTTCTAATGGAATTATAGAGGCTTACGAGATAACAGACGTTACATGCGAAAATAACCGCAATGATTATTATAAATGAAGTCGAGATAGTCTTAAAATGTTTCATATGGCAAAAGTACGAATATTTTGTAATGATAACCTGCGACAGGAATATGATTTAAGACTAAATAAGGGAACGGTTAAGACTAAATAAGGATGAGAATAAAGGAACTTATATTGGGCGTGGATAATTTTGTATCAGAAAAATGGTACTGCAATGAAAAAAGTAATGTTGTTCAGCACAATTCTTTATGGCATCGTAGCATATGCACAGTCCGAAATGGCAGACACCGTTTCTGTACGGCAACTTAATGAAATCGTTGTCAGGGGCGAGAAACCTCAGATAAGGGCAGAGGAGGGTATGATGACTGTCGATTTGCCGGACATTGTAAAAGATAAGCCGGTCTCGAATATTCTTGAAGCACTTGGGTATCTGCCGGGTGTCATGAACAATAACGGTATGATTTGGCTGACCGGCGCCTCGGATGTAACCATTATTTTAAATGGTGAGCTTACCGATATACCGCTCCAGAATCTTTATCAGCTTCTTTATACAACGCCTGTCGACCGTCTGAAAAATGTTGAGATTATGTATTCGGCCCCGGCTAAGTATCATGTCAATGGAGCGGTTATCAATGTGGTGCTGAAAACTCCCCGGCCTCTCGATGGACTGCAGGGTCAGGTCAGAGCAGGTTACAATCAAGCCCATTATGCCTCATATGGCGGGGGGCTGGCTGCTACATATGCAATCAAGGACTGGATTTTTGATTTGAATTATGGATTGTCAAGAACTCAATCGTGGAATCAAGAGGAAACGTGGTCAAATCATATGGTACAGGGTAAGCGCACGATGATTGAGGATGATATGCGTCGTATAGGGCGAAACTGGAGCAATACTGTATTTGCATCAGCCGCGTGGAAAAAACTTAAACTCACTTACAACGGACAGATAATATCGGACTCAAAGAACCGCAGTCTTTCATCCGGTACACTTGGCAATTTTACAAATCTGTATAAGATGCTTTCACCCGTCTGCTATCATAATATAGCCTTGCGTTACACGGCTCCATTCGATATGACCATAGGCGGAGACTATACCCGGTATTTCGAAAACCGTTCGCAGTCGCTTTTCAAAAATCACGGTTTTATGCTTGGCGCACACAACCGTCAGAGTATAGGCCGTTATCATGTCTATATGGATAAGGGACATCAGTTCGGCAAATGGCAATTGAACTATGGCGTGGAGTATCAGCATTCGGAAGACCACAGTTCGCAACATTACAGCGTGGCTGACAACCATGATTTCGATGATGTTCTCCGCGAGGACGTGGCGAGTCTCTACGCAGGCGCTCAACGGTCGTTTGACTGGGGGCTTTCGTTCAATGCTTCGGCTAAAGGGGAGTACTATCATAATAGATATCAGCATAACTGGAACTTCATTCCACAGCTCGGAGCGACATATTATAAAACCCCTGTAAGCATTTTTCAGCTCAATCTCAGCACCCGACGTATCTATCCTTCGTTTTGGGAACTCCACAGAGGCAGGGGCTATATAAACGAATATTCCACCGTGCTTGGCAATCCTGAACTGCAGCCATATATTCAGTATGATGTGCAGTCAGGCTATATTTTAAAACAGAAATATGTGGCTACGTTGTATTTCCAGTACGGTGACAAAGCCAGTGTGCAGTTGCCTTATCAGTCGCCGGATGCACTCAGTCTTATCTATCAGACAATCAACATGAATTACAAGCGGGTAGCCGGTCTGAATCTGTATGCGCCTTTTGAAGCGGGTGATATATGGGATGCGACAGTCACTGCGAATGTATTCAATCAGCGCGAAAAAGCCGATAGGTTTCATGACATAAGCTTTGACAACAGCAAGTGGATTTTCTATGGTTCTGTGACCAATTCCCTGAAATTCTGCCGGGATAGCCCCATATCTTTGTCGGTTGATATTTCTTATATCTCCCCGTCGTTGCAAGGTATAGCCAATCTTTCGGGTCTGTGGAAAGTCGACGCAGGCATGAAATGGCAATTCGGCAAGGGACGTTGCTGTGAATTGAATCTGAAAGCCGACGATATCTTCAGTACGTGGTCGCCTGTCATGACAATAAATCATGAGGGACAGGATTTCCGGATGAAAGTGAGAGATATGACCCGCAATCTCAAATTGACATTTATCTGGCGTTTCAACGGCTTCAGACCCAAAGACAATAGTATGGACATCTCGCGTTTTGGCACAGGCCGATAAACACTTATATTCGGAAAACTGGTATGAAAGTTATATTATTTTTCGTATTAATATGCGCTCTCAGTGCCTGCGGCCTGGAGAAAAGCGTCTTTATAACAACGAGAGGCTATGAGCCCGCACGTCAAAGAAATTACCCGGAGGTTTATATCAAATCTCTGCAGAATTCAGACGCGGCTTACATCGATACTATTCACGTATATCATTTTCGAGAAAACAAATAGTGTACAGGCTGCTGTAATTCTGGTTCGTCATATATCGGATTATATCCACGAATTCTGACGTCTCTTGACGGCAAGCGACTCACTGAGCAGCCGCACGAATTCTTTCATGGAATTTTTGTGATAGCTGTCCTTGAGTATGTGCACGCATCCCGTCATCTCATTGTCGGGCACTTCGAGCGGAACGGCCTTTACATCGCGTTCGTTGTATATGGAATCTTCGGCCAGGACAGTTACGAGTTGTGTCTGACGTATAAGTTTAAGCAGTATGTTTACTTCGTTAAGCTCGATGCGGATATGAAAATCGTTGTATGTCGTCACAAGCCTGTCGAATGCGTTGCGTGCCTGCAGTCCTTTCGACGGGAGTGCCAGCTCGTATTTCTGAAGTTCCGATAACGAGACACTTGTCTTTGACGCAATGGGATGGCCCGAATTCACCACTGCCGACAGAGTGTTTTGAAACAATATGTGCGATTCGACATCGGCAACGGGCTGCGAGGGCTTGAATGCAAGCACGAAATCAAGATTCCGTTTGGCAAGCAGTTCCATAAGCTCGCCCATGGGTTTATAGATTATGTTGAGCTTTATGTGAGGATATAGCTTCATGAAAGAAATCACCGTCTCGGTCAGTATCGGGCTGAAAGAATAGGTTACTCCGATATCAAGCGTACCCGTCAGCAGTTTCTGCAGGTCGTGGATGCGGTCGGTGCATGTCTCTGCATCACGGAGAGTGCGCAAGGCAAAAGGCAGCATCACTTCGCCGGCCTCGGTAAGACGGATGGCGTGGCTGTTGCGCATAAAAAGCTGCACGTTAAGTTCGTCTTCCAATTGTTTTATCTGCTGCGAAAGCGAACTCTGCGCTATATTCAGGGCTTTCGCTGCGTCAGAAAAATTCAGTGTCTCAGCGGCTTTTGCAAAGTATCTCAACTGTCTTAATTCCATAGTTTTGCAAAGTTATTAATAATACGGCTATCTCGTAGCTGTAAATGATAATTTTTTGAACAGGAATACTGGTATTGTGGCTCCGACGACCATGCCGAGTATAATGAATGCACATGTCAGGCCGTTATAGGAAAGGAGGTAAAAGTAATGTCCGAAAACTTCTTCCTGTGTGTGATACAGACACGAAAGCAAAGCCTCAATCGAGCGGTAGGCGTACATGCCGGGTATCATCGGCAGCAAGGCAGGGAAGAAACAGACTTCTGCCGGGCATTTGATGCGCGAGGCGAAGAGAACGGCGAGCATGCCTATTGCAAACGAGGCTACCGTGCTGGCAGGAATGATGTGCATGGCACCCAAGTCGGGCAAT
>OKVF01002163.1_pt1 | contig 11877 bp, 5 predicted proteins | sample 1604831 | NCBI WGS metagenome assembly OKVF01 (sample SAMN01760980, study PRJEB22395) | human gut metagenome
GTTGCTCTCCGTCATGATGCGGTCGTTGTTGTAGATCCAGCGGTCGCCCATCCAGCTGAAGTGCGCCGCCACGGACAGTCCCTTCCAGCTCACCGTGGTGCCGAATCCGCCCTGCCACGGGGCCACGTAGCTCTTGCCCTCGATGAAGACGCGGTCGTCCTCGCTGAACACGTTGGTGATCTCCCCGTCCTTGGTATACCACAGCGCGTCGCCGTTGGCCGGGTTCACGCCCGCGTAGCGCACCATGTAGAATCCCGTCACCGGTTTGCCCACGGCATACATCGTCACGTTGTTGTCCACATATTCGTCGATGCCGTTATACAGCTCCGTCAGCCTGTTCATGTTGTACGACACGTTGGCATAGACGTTCCACGTCAAGTCCTTGTGTCGTATCACGTCCGCGTCGGCGGCCAGTTCCACGCCCCGGTTCACCATCGCCCCCACGTTGTCCCACCGCGATCCGTATCCGCCGTCGGCATAGCTTACGGGCACGTTCATGAGCATGTTCGTGGTATGCTTGTTATAGAAGTCCGCCGTCAGGTTCACGCGGTCCAGGAATCCCAGCCGCAGCCCCACGTTCGTGGTCCACGTCTTCTCCCACGCCAGTTCCTCGTTGCCGCGCGATGTCGGCACCAGCCCCGTCTGCCCCATGTAGTTGGCGTTGCCGCTCACGAGCGCCATGTGCGTATAGTTCGAGATGGACGAGTTGCCCGACGTACCCGTGCTGAAGGTCAGCTGCGCGTTCGTGAGCCATTCCGCGCGGTCCTGCATGAACGCCTCGTGTCGCAGGTCCCACATCAGTCCCACGGACCAGAACGTGGCCCAGCGGTTGTCCTTTCCGAAGCGCGACGACGCATCCCCCCGGAGCGAGAAGTCCGCATAGTAGCGCGCGTCGTAGTTATACTCGCCCCGTCCGAAGAACGAGAGGAAGCCATATTCCGATGTGGCGTCGCTCCACGAGCTGGCATACGATCCCGCCGTCAGGTTGGTGAGCGCGTCGTTGGTCTGTCCGTCCGTCTGCACGGTGAACGACTCGTTGTGATAGTCGATGCCCTCCTGTCCGGCGAGCAGGTTGATGCGGTGTTTGCCGTCGATGCTGAAGTTATAGTTCACGGTGTTGGTCACGGTGAGCGTCCAGTTGTCGGCCGACGCCCTTCCCACGGCCCCCGACCCGTTGTTCAGGCTGTAGCTCGGGAACGACTGCATGAACGACGCCGCGTGCGCATAGTCGATGCCCAGCTGCGAGCGTATGGCAAGCCCCTTGAGCGGTGTGATTTCGGCAAACACGGCCGACACCATCTTGTACGTCTTGTGCTCCACCGGGTTCTGGTCCATCCACTCTATGGGGTTGATGCCGCTACCCGTCCACGTGCCGTTGTTGGTGGACGCCAGCGACCCGTCGCTGTTGTAAGGGTTCCAGTACGGCATCATGAACATGGCCGCCGATATGGGCGCATAGATGGCATATTCGCCGTCCACGGCCTGTTCTGTCTCCTCGTAGGCCAGCAGCGTGTTGGTGCCCAGGCGGAGCCAGTTGTTGGCGCGGTGTTCCACGTTGGTGCGCATGTTGTACCGCGTGAACGTCGACCCCTGCGCTATGCCGTCCTGGTCGTAGAATCCGCCCGAGATGTAATAGTTCGTCTTGTCGCCGGCGCCGCTGACGTTGATTTCGTAGCTCTGCAGCGGAGCGTTGTCGCGGTACACCTCGTCGAGCCAGTTCACGTCCGTGCCCCGTATCCGGTCATAGAATTCGTCTCCCAGGTCCTGCCCCACCTCCTTTTCGAAGGCTATGCGTTCGCTGGTGTTCATCAGGTTCCAGTTGTCTCCCGCCAGCTGCGAGAAACCCCACTGCGCGGTGAGCCCCACTTTGGCCTTTTCGGCCTGTCTGCCCCGTTTGGTGGTGATCACCACCACGCCGTTGGCCGCGCGTGCGCCGTAGATGGATGTGGCCGATGCGTCCTTGAGCACGCTCACCGATTCTATGTCGTTAGGGTTGACGGCGTTGAATGTGGACGCTTCCACGGGCACGCCGTCGAGTATGAACAGGGGCGATGTGCCGGAGTTGATGGAGTTGGTGCCGCGTATCTGGAACGTGGCCGCGCGGCTGGGCTCTCCCGATGCCGACACCACGGACAGGCCCGGAGCCTTGCCCTGAAGGGCCTGGTCGAAACTGGCGGCGGGAACGTCACGGAGGCTTTCTGAGCCCACTGAGGCCACCGAACCGGCAATGGTACCTTTCTTACGCGTACCGTAGGCTATCACTACAACCTCGTCTATCTGCTTGGTGACGTCTTCCAACGAGATCACAAGAGATGGGGTTGAAGGGGTAACTGTCACTTCACGGGTTTTCATTCCGATGTAAGAGAACACAAGTACGGCTTTTTCTCCTTTCAGTTCTATGCTGAACTGGCCGTCCAAATTGCTGACCACGCCTTGGGAGCTGCCTTTCTCCTTGACGGTAACCCCCATTAGAGGCTCTTTGTCAGAAGAAGAAATAATTTCACCTGTGACACGGAATGATTGCGACCAGGATGAACTTACTCCACATGTGATCAAAAAAATTAACAAAAGATAGATTCTTTTCATATCTTCAGAAGTGTAAAATAGAAAATTGAATGATTTTTTTCGTGATAATTGAGTGCAAAGTTAGTACTATTTATTTAAAATTCGTACAAATAAGGGCGAAATATGAAAAAAAAGCTGCTATTTAACGTTTTTGGCATACAGAATTGACAAATTATTCATTAAAAAGTGGCAAAATGTGTCATTATAGTTATTTAAAGGTAGATATTAAAAAAAGTAATTTGTTAAAAATCTGATGGAAAAATTGATTATTAATTAATTTGAATATGAAAATGTATTTGTTTTTATGCTGTTTTTGTAAGCTCTAGATTATTGATCTATTTGTGACGTTAAGGATTAAGATTTAGTTCTGATGATCTGAAAACAAAATGTAGATTCAGTATATATCTGATATAACATATTGAATTTTTATATTGGGATTCAAACGTTTTTTTGTTCATTCTGTACATTGCATGAATTTAAGCTATAACTTTGCAGTGGTTTAAAAAAGATAAAAGACTTATGGATACTCAGAATATCGGTAAAATTCAGATCCGTCTTCTTCAGATTGAAGATTATGGTCAGTTGGCCCAGTCTTTTCGCCGTGTCTATGCTGATGGCAGCGATGTATTCTGGACGCACAAACAGATAGAAACGTTGCTCCGTATTTTTCCTGAAGGTCAGATAGTGACTGTGGTGGACAATAAAATTGTAGGTTGTGCACTTTCTATTATTGTTGATTATGATTTGGTAAAAGGAGATCATACTTATGCGAAAGTAACAGGACAGGAGACTTTCAGTACGCATAATCCTAAAGGTAATATCCTTTATGGTATAGAGGTTTTCATTCATCCTGATTTTAGAGGAATGCGCTTGGCCAGACGTATGTATGAGTATAGGAAAGACCTTTGTGAAAAGCTTAATCTGAAAGCCATAATGTTTGGTGGACGTATTCCTAATTATCATAAGTATGCTGATAAGATGCGGCCTAAGGAATATATTGAGCAGGTACGTAAACGTGAAATATATGATCCTGTGCTGACTTTCCAGTTATCGAATGATTTCCACGTCCGTAAGGTAATGACCAATTATCTGCCTCATGATGAAGAGTCACGTCATTATGCCTGTCTTCTTCAGTGGGATAATATTTATTATCAACCACCCACTGAAAATCCGTTGCCGGCCAAGACCAGTGTCAGAGTGGGATTGGTACAGTGGCAAATGCGTAATTATCATTCTATAGATGACTTGTTTGAGCAGATAGAATTTTTTGTGGATGCGGTTTCTGGTTATCAGAGTGATTTTATTCTCTTTCCCGAGTATTTTAACGCACCATTGATGGAAGAGTTTAATCACATGAGCGAATCGCAGGCTATACGTGGTTTGTGTTCTTATACGGATGAAATCCGTGATCGTTTTGTTAAGTTGGCTATCAGTTATAATATCAATATCATCACCGGAAGTATGCCACATCAACGCGAGGACGGTCTATATAATGTAGGTTTCCTGTGCAGGCGGGATGGCACATACGAGATGTATGAGAAGATTCATGTGACTCCGGAAGAAACTAAAAGCTGGGGACTTACAGGTGGTCGTAAAGTTCAGACTTTTGAAACTGATTGTGCCAGAATAGGTGTATTGATCTGTTATGATGTGGAGTTCCCGGAACTTTCAAGGATCATGGCAGATCAGGGTATGCAGATTCTGTTTGTACCATTCCTTACCGATACGCAAAATGCTTATTCACGTGTCAGAGTCTGTGCCCAAGCCCGTGCAATCGAGAATGAATGTTTTGTAGTGATAGCCGGAAGTGTCGGCAATTTGCCGCGTGTGCATAATATGGATATCCAGTATGCCCAATCCGGTGTGTTCACGCCATGTGATTTCGCGTTTCCTACTGATGGCAAACGTGCGGAAGCAACACCGAATACGGAGATGATCCTTGTATCGGATGTTGATTTGGACCTGTTGAATGAATTACATACCTATGGTAGTGTGAGGACATTGAAAGACAGGCGTAAGGATTTGTATGAGATTCGTTTTAAGAAGTCCTTATAAGTATTCATACGGTTAAAAAATTAAGCCAAAGCTGTCCGTAGGTATGGATAGGCAGCTTTGGCTTTTAATTTATCCTGATTTCTTATCTGACAATTGCTTTCTGATGATTAATGATATACAAACCTTTTGCCAGATTAGGAATTTTGGTCGTTCCAGGCTCTATCTGTTTGGTCAATAGCAAAGTACCTGTTGAAGAATATACTCTTATATATTCAGGTTCAGAACATTTGATGATAAGACTGTTTTCGCAACCGTAAACTTCAAGATTTGATTGCAGAACAGTATTTGATATACCATCCGGACAGAGCTGGCCGTCGATAAATTCCATTCTGGTTGTAAACCAGTTTCGAAGATAATTCATTTCATCGTCAAAATCCAACGTTCCGGCATCAGTATTGTTCCACCTTTTTTCTTCTCGTGAAGCAGCTCCGCTCAATTCAAACAGATCCTTGTAGGTAGTGAAACGGTTAACAATGCTGTCGGTATGGAGTGCCGTCTGACGTAGTTCTGCATATCTTGTTCTGACGCGTTCATTAAAAGCTTCTGCATTAAGCATTTTCATCCGCCGGAATAAATTATAGTCACCGTGCTCATTGGCTGATATATATTCGGTATAGTCTTGTGACGGATCAATTTCGCTTGAATCCCATCTTCTGCCACAGGTTGAATCAAGGTCCCATACGGCGAATGTCATTTTCTTGCTTTTCTTACGGTTGTAAATACCGAAATACATATTCTTTCCATGATTGTCTGCACTGAGAATAGTCTCCATCAGGATATAATAGTCTACCAGAACCGGAATGTCGAAATAGTCTCCTACCTGTGAGCTGAATGTTTCATCAGGAGCGGTAGCTACAAAATTAACAGCATCATAAAGATCCTGCCAGTCTACGGGTTCGCCATCTTCAAGGTCAGGATGTTTCACTTCATAGCCGTCCCAAGTCTCAGAACTGTTATCGAAAGAAGGTGGAGGTGTCATGGGGTAAGTATTTTGGTCATAGTAGTGCCCCATGAATACAGAATAGCTCCAGTCGCTGGACTTCCACAGTTCGCCTCGTATGGGCGCTTCAGGTGTGTCTTCATCTATTTTTTTCAGTTTCATTTGTTTGCGGTCCATCTTCTCAGTCATGCAATAGATACCGACATATTCATCATTAAGGAACGCTTCTACGAAATGACCACGTGTACCAGTCTTGGCTTCTGGTTCGTCATCAAAGTAATAGGGCTTTTCTGCTATATAGTTCCACAAATCGGTTACAACACGATTACGCATACGTGCTTTGTCTATACTCATACCGTCCAGTATCCAGTTGTTATCATCACGCAATCCGAAGAAGGATGCATCCTTGGATTCGCCTTCCTTATCATAGAGCTTTATGGCATATTGCTTTTTCATCCGGTAACGTGTAGATGCTCCTCTCCAGCGTATTTGGGCATCAATGAGGGTGTCAGCTCCTGCAACTTCCGGTTCGTTCACTCTGATACTTCCTTCTGAATAGTCATCTCCGAAAGAACCATAAATCTGTACGATAGGTAAAGCTGTGAACGAAAGCTGTGTTTCAGTAATTTCCCCATCTGTATTTCTGACTCCGATTTTATAGCTGCGGTCACCGCTAATTTCCTTAAATGTGAACGTAGTGCCGCTTGTTACGGGAATATCTTCTATAAGCAACTCGGTGTATCCTTCTTTAAGTTCATATTGTATTTGAACTGTGGCTGTTCCACTACGGAATAACTCTTCTGGCAAGGTGTGCAGATAAGTGCCGTCAGTCATGTTGTATGCCGGTTCTTTGCTGTTTAATTCAAATTGCAGAAGGGCTTTTCTGACGGATTCTCCATTGAAGTTTGTTGTTAATTGTCCCGTAGGGGTGTAGAATTGAAATAACTGGTTGCTTCCGGCGTTTCCGCTATTCTCGTATGTACCTACAATATGGCTGGGTGAACGAAGATCAGCCAAATGTTCAGGACGGAAAACATTACGTATGATGCAGTTTCCGCCTGATAACGGTGTTATGGTCCAAAGAGAACTGTCTCCCTTCAGTTCTGATGTCAGGTCAACATAACGTCTGAGATAACCTTCTGTGACGTATTGGCCATCCCAGGTCAGGTAAAGTCCGTTTTCGGCGTTACATAAGGAATATTGCTTTTTCTTTTCTTCTTTAAGAATCCAATATCCGCTTTTTCCTGGAAGCAGGGAAGCGGTATGATATACGGGGGTTGTTTCGCCAGCCAGTTCTCCGGGTGTCCAGGAACCGGTATTGGACATTTGTGGAGAGGAGATGCGGAACGTACCAACTATTCTTCCTCCTGTGTTTTTACCAAGATATTCCAAGGTGAAATTTCTGAAACAGGTCCAGTTGGCATTTCGTGAGTTGTTGTTTTTCAATCCGATTACCATGTTGCCGTCTTCTTCCTGTTCGAATACCACCTGGTTGTCTGTATAAAAGCCTTTATCAAAAATCTGTTGGGCTTCCTGCATGCTGTTGGCATAGCCGCCCGTCTGATTGAATTGTCTGGCCTCTTCGTCATAATAAAGGGAAAGCAAAGGTTGTTCTGTCTGGTTGCCATAAATGGCACAGCCGGCATTGCCTTCTTTTTCTATTCCCGGTTGATAGTCGCCGTTGCGATGGAATCCGGTTACATTGAGCCGGTAGAGTCCACATCGCATTTCTTTCAGGGTTTGGTAAAGATTGAATGTTTTATTGAAAATTTCTGCTTCACCAAAATTTACTGTCGGAGCTATGGACCAACCTTCAGCTGATGAGGAGAAACTGGGGTTTTTTATCAAGAAAGTCACGTCAAAAGCAATGTCATCTGTAGGTTCTGCTTCCAAAACAAAAGTTTGCATGCATTCCCGAAGGGTTTGTAAGGCCGCTTCCTTTTCGGAATCAGAACTGTCGGAAGTGAGGGACATGGCTACTTCCAAGGCAGACTGTAATGGTGAAGGGTCTCCTCCGGTACTATGGGCCAGATAGGTCTGTGCTTTGGTGATTGTTTCCTGTAACTCACTTGTGACGGAATAGGTGTTTACAGAAAAATCTGTTTGTTTTGGAACAGGCCGGTTGACTGTGATTGAAAGCCCATGTGATAATGGACAGAAAATGGTCATAAGAAAGACCATGGAAAATGATTGTAATGTTTTAAGCATAGTAATGAACAGGTTAGATAATGAAAGAAGCAAATGTATGAAATAAATGTATGAAATACAAGTATTTCTGTGGGTTTAATCAGTAGCAGGGTAAGAAATAGAGATGAATTCTGTCTCTTTACCTTAAAGAGAGTCATGTTTTGCAATATAGAGGATATGACAGGGCTTTTTTACAGTAGGTTTTCTTTTCGGTTACAGAGAAATGATATATAACATAAATACTGATTTTTATGGAGATAAATGAATCATTTCTAATCAGTTTTTACTATTTTCGCTAAAAACTAGGATCTATGAAAAGATTTTGTTTATTATTCTTGATTCAGTCGTTTTTATTAGGCGTTTGGGCACAGGTTCCTTCCGGTTATTATGATGCGACCGAAGGTTATTGCGGTGCCAGTCTGAAAACGGCGTTTTATAAGATTATCAATGAGCATACTGCATTAAGTTATGATGCATTGTGGACTGCTTTTGAAACAACAGACCGGCGTGATGATGGTAAAGTTTGGGATATCTATTCTGATATGACGAACTATACTTTCGGAGTCGATCAGGCGGGTGGTTACAAAAAGGAAGGTGATGTGTATAACCGTGAACATTCATTTCCTAAAAGTTGGTTTAATGATGCCCGTCCGATGTACACGGATTTGTTTCATCTTTATCCTTCGGACGGTTATGTTAACGGACGGCGTAGTAATTATCCGTTTGGAGAGACCTCTAATCCAAGCTATACATCGCATGGTGGTTTCAGTAAGTTAGGGCCATCATCATTGTCTGGTTATAGCGGTATCGTTTTTGAACCTGCAGACGAGTATAAAGGTGATTTGGCCAGAAGTTATTTTTATATGGCAACCTGTTATGAGAATCTGATCGCCGGTTGGAATAGTCCGATGTTAGCTCATAATGCTTATCCGGCTTATACAGCGTGGGCAATTGACATGTTATTACGTTGGGCAGAGGAGGACCCCGTAAGTCAGAAGGAGATAGATCGTAATAATGTGGTTTATGCTCTTCAGCACAATCGTAATCCCTTTATTGATTTCCCAGGTTTGGAAGAATATATTTGGGGAGATAAGATGGCGGTTGTTTTCGATCCGGATAATTATGGTAATGAAGGAGGTGAAACTTCAGTAGAGGCTCCCGTCTTTACTCCTTCTGAAGGTGCTGTGTATAAAGGTACCATAGTGACGGTGGCGACTGTTACACCTGATGCACGTATTGTCTATACTCTTAATAACGGGAATGAAATCAGTGCGGTTTCGCCTGTTACGCTGACTGTCAATGAGAATACCTCTATTACGGCTTATGCAGAACTGAATGGCGTAAAAAGCCGTAATGTGACTGCTACTTATACTGTTATAGATGAAGGTGGTGAGATACCAGCTGTGACTGGAACATGGATATTTGAGAAAGTAACCTCTGCTGCCGGATTGCAACAGGGAGCCCAATATTTGATTGTCTGTGAAGATAAAGGACGGGCTATGAGTAGTGCCAAGGATGATATTAGAACGTATGCTGATGTGGAACCGGTTGGAAACGTGATACAGACAGAAGTCAATGTATCGGGACAGCCTTACACCTTAGTACTCGGCGGAACAGAAGGAAATTATACACTTTATGACGCAGTAGAAGGAGCTTATTTGGCTTTGAATAGTAATGGTAATAAGTTGCATTCGTCAGTTGAGTCTGGATCAGAAAATACACAGTGGAAGATTGTGGTCAATTCGGATGGAACGGTGGAACTTTATAGTAAGGCTTATCCGGCTCGTTCAATTCAATATAATGTCAGTGCGCCACGTTTTGCTTGTTATGAATCCAAACAGCAGGCTGTGACATTATATCGCTTGCAGTCCGTTACATTGACGATGAATGATTATGGTTACATTACTTATTATGGTAATGAGGCTTTTGTTCTGCCGTCTGCGTTGAAGGCCGGCGTGGTCTCTGCTGTTCACGAGGTTGGACAGTATGCTGATATCAGTTGGATTTATTCCGGAGGTTCAGTCATACCGGCTCAGACTGGTGTGATAATTAATGGTGCTTCAGGAGTCTATACTTGCAAAGTGACGTCGGATGAATCTGTCGTGCCTTCTAATAATTTGTTGAGGGGAAGTATAGTTGATTCAGAAACGGTTGGAGCCGATTGTCTGTTCTATCAATTATCTGTAGATGATAATCAGAATGTAGGCTTTTATTGGGGAGCAGATGATGGAGCTGCCTTTATTAATAAAGCTAATAGGGCTTATTTAGCTGTATCCCGTGAAATAGCAGCAGATATTCGTTATTTTCATCTCGGACAACCTACTGGTCTACAAAATCAGACTGTTGAACCATTAAGAGCAGATGTATATTCGCTTTCCGGTGTCCGGTTAAGAAAGAATGTACAGACAGGTCATGCATTGGATGGTCTGCCGTCAGGCATTTATATTGTCAATGGTAAAAAGGTAGCAAAATAATGATGATTTGTTTAACTAAATATATTGAAGTTATGGAGAAAAGACGATTTAGAATCTGTGGTACAGTATTGATAATGATGCTGTCGCTTATTTCAACCATTTCAGCAAGAAATGTAGTGATGACATTTACAGGCTATGCAAATGAGATTACAGAAGTAACACAAGATGGAATTACAATTTTAGGTGATAAAGGAAGTACTTCAACTCCTTCTCGTGTATGGGATGAAAAATTTCGTGTTTATAAAGGTTCTGTAGTTACATTTAAAACAGTAGAAGATGAACTTATTACTAAAATTATTTTTGGAGACGGTAGCAGTATAGATTGGAATGGCCAGCCTACAAAGGAGGTAGTTATTAATTCTGATATTAAAGGAGAATTTAAAACAATAACTGTAGAAACTCAGAATAATACGGGGGATTTTGTCGCAGTTCCAGTTTTTTCACATCAGTCAGGTGTGTATTCATCTCCGTTTGATTTGAGTATAACTGCTGAAAGTGGGGCAGAAATAAAATATACTTTAGATGGTAGTGTTCCGAATTTAAATGAAGGAATAGTTTATGATGGGTCTGCAATACGTATAGATAAGACAACCACTGTAAAGGCAATAGCACTAAAAAACGGCAAATCAAGTGCAGTAACAGATGTTACTTATACTTTTATAGCTTTAGTTGGTAATGGTAGTTTGTCGAATCCGTATATAATAGAGGATGTAGATTTACTTCCTTCAGGTACAGAGGGTTGGTTTAAAGGGACAATTTTAGGATCTTACGGTAATGGGGGAATTATAACTGAAACGCCAGTTAATACGAATATGGCTGTTGGTACAGAAAATCTTTTTGTTCCGGTTCAGTTACCTTCAAGTCCATTAAGAGATGCAGTAAATCCTAAGGAAAATGATGTGATTGGCAAAACTATACGGTTTTATGGAGAGAAAGCTGAATATTTTAGTAATCCTAATGGCATAAAAAATGTAAGTCAGGTTGCAGATCTTTATTCAATTGAAGTTTCTGATGCAGGTTATTCAACTTATTACGCAAATCATGCTTTTGTGGTTCCAGAAGGCATTAAAATAGGAATTATTTCGGGAATTAATGTAAAAAATAATATATTGACTATTGATTGGAAATATGCTTTTGGAGATATAGTTCCTGCTAATACAGCTGTTATAATAGAAGGAAAAGCAAATAATTATCCTTATATTGTAGACGATTCAAAATCTTCTTCTCCAACTGGCAACCTGTTGAAAGGTACACTCGAGAATGCCATGACGGAAGGTGAAAACTGTGTGTTCTATAAGCTTGCTTATGATCAGCAAGGTGAAAATCTCGGTTTTTATTGGGGAGCAGAAAATGGCGCTGCATTTATGAACCAGGCATATAAGGCTTATTTGGCATTACCGCAGGCGCAGGCGTCAGAGATAAATGGTTTCCTGATTGATACAGACGGTGGAACTACTGGTGTGACAGATATTCAGGCAAAGAATATCAAAGTTGATGTTTACACCTTGGGCGGTGTGCTCATTCGTCAGCAAGTTGAAGCCGTTCATGCACTCGATGGCCTTCAGAAAGGTATTTATATTGTGAATGGGAAAAAGATTATTAAGTAACTCAAGTTTCGCAAGTACTCAAATAATGTAATAAAAAAAGGCTAAAGAG
>OKVF01002168.1_pt1 | contig 11862 bp, 7 predicted proteins | sample 1604831 | NCBI WGS metagenome assembly OKVF01 (sample SAMN01760980, study PRJEB22395) | human gut metagenome
GCACACTTGACACAAACTGGACATGCGCAAAATGCGTGCGCAGAAATGAGGAAAAGATGGAAGTTTTGCTTGCAAAAAGCGCGGGCTTTTGCTTTGGCGTGCGCCGCGCAGTAAACGAAGTTTATCGTTGTCTTGAGGAAGAAAAGGATACACCAATCTATACCTTTGGCCCAATCATCCACAACGATGAAGTGGTCAACGATTTAAAGAATAAAGGTGTGCAGGTAGTTGACACATTAGAGTCGCTTGCAGCACTTAAAAAAGGCATTGTCATAATCCGCTCCCATGGTGTTGGCCGTGACACCGAAACAAAGATGCGTGAGCTTGGCATGCGTGTCATTGACATGACATGTCCGTTTGTAAAAAAGATTCACCGTCTTGTAGAAGAAAAGTCAAAAGAAGGCTACCAGATCGTCATAGCCGGAAATCCTGTGCATCCAGAGGTTGTAGGCATTGTAGGATGGAGCACAGACGGCGCATCAGTTGTAAAAGATGCAGAAGAAGCACAAAAGCTGGTATTAGACCCTAAAAAACCCGTTTTTGTGGCAGCACAAACGACATTTCACTACATTAAATTTCAAAATATAGTTGACCAATTAGAAAAAAAAAGAGTACAATATAAATTGCGTTAACACTATCTGCAATGCAACCAGAAACCGGCAGGAGGAAGCAGCCAGTCTCGCAGCCTCAGTAGATGGCATGCTGGTCATAGGTGGGAGTCATAGCTCCAACACGCAGAAGCTGTTTGAAATATGCAAAAAAGAATGTAATAATACCCATTACATACAAACCGCTGAGGACCTAGACACCAATTGGTTTTTGACAGCAGACAGGGTGGGTGTTACAGGAGGGGCTTCAACCCCGAATATAATCATTGAGGAGGTTCTACACCATGTCAGACGAATTCGGACAATTATTAAGTGAGCAGAAAGAAGTTGCAATTAGCCAGGGCGCAGTTGTATCCGGTCAGGTTATTGCAGTAAAGGAAGACGAGATTGTCCTAAATATAGGATATAAAGCAGATGCTGTCATTAGCCGCAACGAATTTACCAACATCCCGAATGCAAATCTGTGCGACCTTGTAAAGGTTGGCGATGAGATCGAGGCTAAGGTTGTTAAGATGAACGACGGCGAGGGCCAGGTTCAGCTTTCTGTACGCAAGCTGCAGGCAGAGAGAGGAAGCAAGGTTCTTGAGGACGCATTCGAGAACAAGACTGTATTAAAGGCAGTTGTTACTGAGATCTCCACTGGTGGATTAAGCGTAGTAGTTGATCAGACAAGAGTATTTATCCCGGCAAGCCTTGTATCCGATGTATACGAGAAGAATCTTGAGAAGTACAAGGGACAGGAAGTTGAGTTTATCGTTACTGAGTTCAACCCGAAGAAGCACAGAATTATCGGTAACTGCAAGGAGCTGATCATCGAGAAGAAGAAGAAGATGCAGGAAGAGCTCTTCGCAAAGCTTGAGGTTGGTCAGACCGTTGAGGGTACTGTAAAGAATGTTACAGATTTCGGTGCATTCGTAGATTTAGGCGGAGCAGATGGTCTGCTTCACATTTCTGAGATGAGCTGGGGCCGTATCGAGAATCCTAAGAAGGTATTCAAGAGTGGTGATAAGGTTAAGGTTCTTGTAAAGGCAATCGATGGAAATCGTATCGCACTGAGCATGAAGTTCCCGGAGGAGAATCCGTGGAAGGATGCAGAAGAGAAGTTTGCAGTAGGTACTGTTGTTACTGGTAAGGTAGCACGTATGACTGACTTCGGTGCATTCGTAGAGTTAGAGTCAGGTGTTGATGCACTGCTTCACGTTTCTCAGATTTCCAGAGAGCGCGTAGAGAAGCCACAGGATGTTCTGTCCATCGGTCAGGAAATCACCGCAAAGGTAGTAGACCTGAACGTAGATGCAAAGAAGATCAGCCTGAGCATGAAGGCTCTTGCAAACGATGAGGATCAGGAATAATCCGTAAGAAATACATCAAATAAAGTGAATTTAAAAAGACCGGGTAGAAAAAACTACCCGGTCTTTTTTGATTAAAGCAAGCGGTTCAAGAAAATAATTCCGGCGGTGCTTCCTGCGCCTCCTCAGAAGGAACAGGTACAGCACATCTCAGTGCATCTTCGAGTACATTATGTGCATAGGCGAGAATAAAATCAGGATCAGCTATATATTCTGTAAAAAGCTGCTTGGAAGAATACTCCTCCTTATAAAGATCAAACATATCCTCATGCGAGAGCGGAAGAAAAGTGCTGCTTTTCTTTGTGTAGCAGGTAGAAGCACTTGCCTGAACACGATGCTCCGGGTCTACATATTGGCCGACCTTCTTATGAACAGCGCGGTCTTCATCAGGAAGATAATAATAATCCTTATAATTATCAAAGAAATACTTTAATTCCCCGACAAAAGCACGAATCTCAATAATGATCTGGTTAGCACGGATCGATAAACGGCAAAGCGGCAGCTCACGCGTCACAGCTACCGGGACCTTAACAGAACAATCCACCACAATAGTAAGAGAGGACGATGCAGTGCTTAACGAATAGCCGGCAAGTGTCCACTCACTGCGGAATATATCAAGATAAGACAAAAGCGGCATAATCTGAGGAAGAGCCTTTAAATCATCCTCATTATGAAGAAGAAGCACCTGATAAAGACGCTTATCACCAGTCTCAAGATAATCATGATAAACAGCGATCATCTCCTTGCCGGTAGCCTGATCTAGTCTTGAAATATTTAAATAGCTTTCAAGTGTTGCAAGTTTTAAGTTCTCAAGCTGCAGAAGTGTCTTTACAGGACGCAGGTGGCGGTACAGATCAAAGCTGCGAATATTGTCAAGCACATCAGTATTAAGGCCATAGGCAGCAGCACATTTCTTTAAAAAAGGAAGATCAAAGGTTTCACCATTAAAAGAAACAACAACCTGATAATTCTTTATAAAAGAAAAAAAGTCCTCAAGGATCTCCTGCTCAGAATTAAGTGAATCAGAAAACCACTGTCTGATATGCCACTCCATCTGCTGATGATAGACTGCACCAATCAGATAAATAGAAGAGGTGGCAGGTGTGAGTCCTGTCGTCTCAATATCAAGAAATACAAGATCCTTTAAGGGTGCAATCGCATGAGAATCATAAAATTGCGGGATCGAAAACGTTTTACTTATAACAACCATTGAAATTCCCCCGTTATATAAAAAATCACATTAACTACAAATCTTAAAAATTTCTTACATTATAGCATAATAGAGGAGAGAAGTCAAACCTATTCCTATTATACGATTTGCATTAAACAGAGACATATATGTAAACTATGATTATAGATAATTACAATAAAAATGAAAAAAATCGCAAGAAAGTATGAAAAAAAAACAAAAAAGGTACTTTACAAAGTGTTTGAAATGTGCTACTGTTTAGACAAGCGAAAAAAACAGCATGTTCACCAGTTCAACTGGCAACGGTGAAAACTTGGAAGGAGTATGGAATATGCAGGGAGATGACAGCAAAGAGGGCAGAGACAGCAAACGTTTAAGTCGCGCGGAGCTTCTTGAAATGCTTATCGAGCAGTCAAAAGAAGTCGAGTCACTTAAAAAGGAGGTGGCGAAGCTTCAGAAACAGCTTGATGATCGGACGATTCAGTTGCAGCAGACAGGTTCGATTGCAGAAGCAGCTCTCGCATTAAACGACATATTCAAAGCTGCAGATCAGGCAGCATCCCAATACATCGAAAGTATCAAGCGTATGGAGCATGAAAAGAATGTAGAGTTTCAGGCGCTTCGTCAGAAGACACTCGATGCATGTGCTGTGATGAGAGAAGATACACAAGAGTATTGCAGACGGCTTCGTTATGAGAGCGAGGCAAAAAGAGATGCTCTGTATGCTCAGTTAGAAAAAGAAAAAGAAGAGATCGAGAAAAACAATTCTAGTGAAGGCAGTGATCCAAGCACATGGACATGCCTTGAGGCACCTCCCAGTGTAGGTGGAGGTGTCTCATGAAAAAAAATAAAAAACAACCACTTGAAGTGCCGCCGATAGAGGTTCTTGAAAAAGAGCTTCACAGAGAGCTTTATAAAAAGAACTACAGGAGCACGCTTCGAAGCACGGTTTATACACTTATTACAGTTGCAGCAGTAGCAGTACTGGTGGCTACTTTAGTGTTGCCTGTTTTACAGATCTATGGTACGTCCATGACGCCGACCTTATCAGATGGAGACATAGTTGTCTCTGTTTCTGGTTCGGAATTTGAAGCTCAGGACATAATTGCATTCTACTACAATAATAAGATCTTAGTAAAACGTGTAATTGCAACAGCAGGACAGTGGGTAGATATCGATGAAGAGGGAAATGTTTCAGTAAATGGAACACCCCTCGACGAGCCATACGTATTTGAAAAGGCGCTTGGCGAATGTGATATTGACCTGCCATATCAAGTGCCTGAAGGAAGAGTATTTGTGATGGGTGATCATCGAAGCGTTTCAGTTGACAGCAGAAGCACATCTGTCGGATGTGTGGCACAGGAGCAAATTGTTGGAAAATTAGTATTTTGTGTCTGGCCATTTACAAGCTTTGGCCAGATCAAGTAGGAGAAAGGGGGCGTCTGTTTTGGAAAATCCGTTAAGAAAACAGATTCGTTCAATCATGAAGGATCATAAGAAACGTCAAATGTGGTATCGAATAGTTACCACACTGGCGGTTGTTGTTGTGTTTGTAACGACATATATGCTGATTCTACCAGCTATAACGATGGAAAACAAAGCAGAGTGCGGTATTACAGAGCACAAACACGACGCAAACTGTTACAGCTCGCATTATGAGAAGGAGAAAGAGCTTGCCTGTACGACAGATTCACTAGGTGTACATAAGCATATAGATGCCTGCTACGATGCAGAGCATAAGCTGATCTGTGGTTATGCAGACTTTGTGATTCATGAACATGACGCATCCTGCTACGACAAAGACGGCAATCTAGTATGCACCATTCCAGAGCATAAGCTGCATCAGCACACACCAGAGTGCTATCAGATGCAAAAGCAGCTAGTTTGCACACAGGAAGAATCAGTTGGTCATACTCATACGCCTGAATGCTACACAAAACAGCAGGGCGCATTAATCTGCGGCAAAGAAGAGCATACACACGGCGAAGGCTGCTACGATGCAGAAGGCAATTTAATCTGCACACTAGAAGAGCATACACACAGTGACGAATGCTACGAGTGGAATGACGTACTGACTTGTACGATTCCAGAAAGCGCAGGTCACACACACAGCGAAGCCTGCTATCAGGACGTGCAGGTACTAATCTGTGAAGAGCCAGCAGAGCTTCATACCCACACAGCAGAGTGCTACAAAGACGGCGTACTCGCATGTGGAAAGCTAGAATTAAAAGAGCATAAGCATAGCGAAACATGTTTCACAGAAAAGCAGGTTCTCGTAGAGACATTAATCTGTGACAGAGTAGAGCATGTACATACAGACGAGTGCTATAAAAAGAGCACCGAAGAAACAGCGACCAGTGAAGAAGTAACCGCTAGTCAGAACGAAGAAACATCAAGCGAAGACGAAAGCAGCGAAGAAACTTCAACCGAAGAAACTTCAAGTGAAGAGACTTCAACCGAAGAAACTTCAAGTGAGGCAGACACCGATGCAGAAGAGGCAAGTACAGAAGCATCAAGCGAAGAAACAAGCTTAGAAGAAGCAAGTACAGAAGAGACAAGCATCGAAGAAACAAGTCTTGAAGCATCAAGCGAAGACGAATCAGAGTCAGAGTCTGAAAGCGAGACAGAGGAAAGTTCTTCTATCGAAGCAGAGACAGAAGAAGAAAGCTCAGAGGAAGTAAGTACCGAGGAAGTAAGTACCGAAGAAGAGAGTTCTGAAGAGGAGAGCTTCGAAGAGACTTCTACTGAGGAAACATCTGAAGAAGAGCTGACGAGTGAAGAAGCATCTACAGAGGAAGAAACTTCAGAGGCGGAAGAGGAGAGTAGCGAGGAGGCTTCCACCGAGGAGGAGACATCAGAAGCAGAAACAGAAGAAGAGTTAGCATATGACTTGAACAACTGGAATCTGGAAATAGATGGACCGTTATTGACGGTAGAAAAGAATATGTCTTCATCGAATGTGAGAAGAATGAGAAAAGCTAGTAGAATAGCTACTCAGGCAACTACTACAGGTGTTGATTTTGGACCGCATATTACGGGAATTATTTTCTCAAAAATTCAGAATGGTTACTGGGTTCCAATTGGTGATGGAGAATCCGTAAAAGAAGGAGATCAGGTAAGATTTTATATTTCATATAATATCCCTGATGGAAAAGTAGATTCGAGTAATAAGAAAATTTATTATCAGTTACCAAGCGGAGTTAAGTTACGTAAGGAGGAAAATGGTTCCATTTACAGAAATGGTGTTGCTGTTGGAACATATACAATTTCTCCAGATGGATTAATTGAAATTGAGTTTGAAGATAGCTTTGTTGCCGATGGAAAACAATTTAATGGAAATGTTTGGTTTGAAGGAACCGTTTCTGCATCTGGAACAAATGATAAGGGCGAACTTGAATTTGGCGGTGAAGGTGGAACTCTAAAGATTGATAGACAAGAGGAAACTTCGCAGAATGATATTTCTCTTGAAAAGTCAGGTTCTGCAAGCAAAGATGGAAAATCTGTTGATTATACGATTACTGCATCTTCCAAAAAAGGAAGTGGTAGCCCAGTTACTATAGAGGATTATTTTAGAGCATCATCACCTGCGTCAGCAGAGTTTGATCCAAATAGTTTTAAAATTTATAAGACTGATGACTATGGAAATCAAACAGAAGTGACGGGGTATACGCCAACATTTAGTAAAACAAATGATGGATATCCAAAGTTTACATTGACAGATTTACCTGAGCTGAAAGCAGGAGAAAAGTATGTTGTAAAATATACAGCCAATGTTTCAGTTAAGGGATCAAATGACTGGGATGGATCAGCTACATTAAATAATGGAGCAAAAGTATCCATTAAAACGGATAGCAAGGAAACTTGGAATTCTGTTGAAATCTCAAAGGCAATGATCAGTAAGACTGGTGGTTATGATTCTGATAAAAATGAAATTAACTGGACAGTTACTTTGAATAAGGGCAGAAAGGATATTCAAGGATATACGTTCTCAGAAAAGCAGATGGAAGTATTGAATACACATTTGGAACTGACCAACCATATACAGGTGAATATCGAATAACTTATAAGACCACAGCTCCAGATAACAACGGAAAGGTTACGAATACAGGAACAATAGGAAAAGATGGTGATGGAAATAGTAGCACAGCAGAAGTAGGCGTTTCACATCGTGACTGGGGAGTTAGTAAAAGTTATAAGAGTGAGACTGATGTAGATGCTGGAAGCAAGAAATTAACATGGAATACAAATGTTACTCTTCCAGATACCACTTTGACAGAATTCGTTTATAAAGATACTTTTATAGATGCGAGTGACGGAAATACTGGAAAACATTATGGAATCGCTAATGAACTGCAGGCAGAAATCGAAAAGAATTTTAGCTTACAACTTAGTGATAATACGAAACTTCCATATGAAAATGATCAAGTAACAGTGGAAGTAACCTATTATGATGCAGATGAAAATAAGATCGCTTCAACAGATACAACGCAGAAGGTAAAATCCTTTGAAATAAAGGTAATACCGAAAACTGGTGTTGATGTTAAAGCAAAATATATGAATCTTGAATCTTATAGCACATATGCCGATATATCAGCAATGCAGCCAGGAACTTCATGGGTATTCAAGAATAAGGCAGAACTTCCAGAACATCATAAGGAATCTGAAGCGCAGCATACGATAAAGAAAGATAAAATTCTATCAAAGCAGAGTATTGCGAATATTGGAAGAGACTATAATACTCCGCAAAGTTCACTAGGTATAATTCAGATGCCTCAGTTCGTGGACGGAACTAAGGAATTTACATATGATAGTTTAAAAAATGAGTATATTTACTATCGTATACTTATTGATGCTGAGAGTGCAAATGATCAGTCGATAACATTAACTGATTATATACCGAATGGTATGGTTATTGATGAGAAATCAGTGGAAGGTTGGTACTACTTCGAAAAGGGAGAGAATTATCAACACAGAGTTGATTATCATAATTCAGCTGGTCAGCAGTGGTATGATTTTGCGGAAAATAAAAAGCCAATTGTTAGTATTCCACAAGACGGATCGTTGATGACAATTACGATACAAGACGGATATGCAACAGCAGCAAAGAATGGCGGAAAAACAGGATGGAAGTTGGCAATAACTTACCGCGCATCTATAAAGGATGAGTGGAAGGATCTCAATCTGACTGATAAGACATATGTTAATAAGGTTGAATGGGGATCGAATTCGGATTCACAGACAACTACAGTAACAAGACCAACTATTAAGGTTGAGAAAACAGCAGTAGTAGAGACTGAACAAGATGCTAAGGGTACTATAAGCGCATATTATGCGGCATATTCTGTTGTGATTAATCCGTCAGGTGCGAATATGAATCCATATGCAGATACATTATCGCTATCAGATACGTTAACTTTACCGCAAGGTGTAACAGCGTATTTGGATTTAGATAATACTGGATTGTATTATTATGATGCATCAAAAGCAGATTATAAAGGTACAGAACTTAGTTCAACCAGATATACATTACAGTATGATGAACAAAAGAATGTATTAAATTTGGTAGTGCCAGATGAAACTGCTTGTGTATTTGTTTACAGGTATCGTATTGAATGTGGAGCAGCGCATGCACCAGAAATAAGCAATAAGGTAAGACTATACGGAAAGTTTGAGTCATCGACAAGTACCATAATTCATAATCAAGGATCTGGTGCATCTGTTGATAAGGGATCATTGAAGATTTATAAAGTCGATAGTGATGATTATACAAATCTTCTTGCTGGAGCTGAATTTGAAATTGAAAAATATGATTCACAATCAAAGATATGGAGTCGTGTGAGTGATGACAATCATCCAGATGGAAAGTATATTTCAAATGCGAAGGGAGAAGTTGAACTTCCGAAAGAATTTGTACAAGAAACATTGTATAGATTGAAGGAAACAAAAGCACCGTCTGGCTATAGTAAATTATCAAATCCAATTTGTTTTGTATTTATGAAAGCAAATGCGACAAAAGAAAGCACGATTAATGCTATGAATAGTGTTTTCTCAGTAGCTGGAGTAGATGCAAATGAAGTTAAGTTCTATGAAACCACAAGCAAAGATGCTGTTATGTATGTTCCAAACGAAAATACTGAAATTGTGGTAAAGAAAGTTTGGGAAAATAAAAATGGATCTACATTAGTAAATCCACCAACAGACAGCATTAAGGTTACAGTTTACCGACAGGAACAACAGCTGGCAAAATGGACGGTGACAGTAAATTATTACTTAAAAGATGGTAATATTAAATCAGAAAAATACGAAGTGGCAAAGGGAAGTCATTTTAGTATTGCATTTGACGCAAATAATATAGAATATTATTTTACCGAAGAAGAAAAACAACTGTTCACAAAAACAACAAGATTAAACCAGTGGGGTGGATTAGATATTGTCTATGAATATAAAATAGATAATATTATGTCAGATACGGTGATTACAATTACTGAGAGTAACATTAGCAATCAGTATAATTACGCGCATCCGACTCCTGAATATGATTCACCACAGGCCTATGAGCCTATCACAGGTTCTAAGGAAGTGGCAGTTACAGGCAGTGGACAGAGACTAGAGAATATTTCTCTAACAGATGCAAATAACTGGATGGCATCTTGGTCAGATCTTCCGAAGGCTAATGGAGATACTCTATATTACTACATTGTTGAAGAAACTGTCACAATATCAGGTTATAAAACGACTTATCTCAATAATAGTGGCATTCAAACTGGTATTATATACATTACCAATCAGAAAGAGGATGATAAAATCACCCTCCCAGAAACCGGTGGAACCGGTACCTATTGGTATACCATGGGCGGCGTGCTCCTAACAGCAGGGGCAGCGTTCCTGATATATAAAAAACACATGCAGAAAGGAGGCAAGAGAATTTGGTAACAAATTCTCTAAACTCCACAAGCATGGGGAACCCTCAATATACGCAATTCCTACGCATTATTCAGAGGGAGGGCAAAGCCCAAAAACAAAAAAGGATAAGAATAGAAAAGAAAGCGAGGAAGTAAAATATGAAGAAAATGAAAAAAGTCATGGCTCTGTTACTCAGCTTAGTCATGGTACTTGCAATGAGCGTAGTAGCATTCGCAGATGAAGCAACAAAAACAATTAGTGTAAAGGCAGATGATACACACACATATGACGTGTATCAGATTTTTACAGGTGATTTAACTGAAGCAGGTGTTTTGTCTAATGTGAAGTGGGGTATTAATAGTGGCAAAACAGGTGCTGTGTCAGATGCAGATTTAAAGAAACTTACTGATGTAAATATTAAGCCATATGCAGATCAGATGGCGGCTATTAAGCCATTTGTTAATTTTGGATCAAATCCAATTGGAACTGTTTCAGCGGGTCATCCATGTCAAGTAGCTTCAGGATACTATTTAATCAAGGATAAAGGTTCTGCAGATATGAGTCAAGATACATATTCCGCATACATCGTATCAGTTGTAAAGGATATTGAAATACAACCAAAGAAAGATATTCCTACTTTTGAAAAGAAAATTAAGGATACCAATGATACTACGGGTGATACGACTGAATGGCAGGATTCTGCTGACTATGATATCGGCGATCGCATTCCATTTCAGTTAAAAGGTACAGTAGCAGCTGATTATGACAAGTACGATAAGTATTACTTTGCATTCCATGATGTTGAAGAGGAAGGTCTTGCATTTGATAAGAATACTGTTGTAGTTAAAGTTGATGGTAATAAGATTACCAGTGGCTATTCAGTAGTAGATGGCTCTGAAACAGGTGAGAATGTAGAAAAATGTACTTTTGAAGTAAAGTTTGCTAATTTAAAGCAGGTTTCAGGAGTTCATGCAGGTTCAGTCATTACTGTTGAATATGAATCAGTTTTAACTGAAAAAGCTGTTTTGGGTGAGCATGGAAATGTCAACAAGGCAAAGTTACAGTTCTCCAATAATCCAAATGATTCTCAGGGTGGAGAAAATGGCCCGACAGGTGAGACACCGTGGGATAATGTTATTGTATTTACATACAAAGTAGAAATTAACAAGGTAAATGAAAACTTACAGCCATTGTCAGGAGCAGAGTTTACACTTTCTAAGAAGCTTGTAGATGGAACAACAGAAGATATTGCTGTAGTAAAGAATACTGCTGGAACTTCCTTTACATTTAGTGGTTTGGATGATGGCGATTATATCCTTACTGAGACCACAACTCCAAGTGGATACAATACCATTTCCCCGATTACCTTTAGTGTAACTGCTGATCATGATATTACATGGGAAAAACAGACTCGTGATGCTGTTTTAACAAAGTTGTCAGGAGATAAGGTAAACGGTGAGATTACTCTTACATCAGATAAGAAGGAAGGTTCTCTGCGTGCTGATGTAGAGAACAAGTCCGGTTCAACCCTTCCATCCACTGGTGGCATGGGTACCACAATCTTCTACGTTGTTGGTTCTATCCTTGTTCTTGGCGCAGCAATCCTTCTGATCACCAAGAAGCGCATGAGCGCACGCTAATCGTAGTTGAAGAAGAAATAATCTGATACGGTTAAAGTGTAAACGTGAAAATCCGGGGTTAAATAGGTAGAGGAAAGAAATTGTAACCTTCCCGGCGTGACTAAGGCAAATGTGCTTTACGAGGCATCCTGTGTTGAAACAAGGGACGCCGACAAAGCCATTTCGCCGCGGAA
>OKVF01002170.1_pt1 | contig 11848 bp, 11 predicted proteins | sample 1604831 | NCBI WGS metagenome assembly OKVF01 (sample SAMN01760980, study PRJEB22395) | human gut metagenome
GCTGCCACCAGCCGCTTTTTCCGGCCATATCGACTGATGGCACTATCAGGCACACAAGAGCTGCAGTAAGCATCATCCCGGCACAGAATCCAAGAAAGATGTCATTCCACTTGTGGGGTATGCGCCGCACAATCATGCCGGCCAGTGAACCCGCAAGCGAAGCCAGTCCAAGACCGGCGGCACATATCAGGAGTTGCTCGAATACTGTCATAGTTTACGTATTTATAAAATGCTTGTTTCTGTAAAAAAGTTTGTTGCGAATTTTGGATTCAGAAAGGTGACAGAAGCAGCAATGGCGGAGTTTTCACAACTCCGCCTCACCTTTGGCTTATATAACTACTTATGTGATTAATCTGAGAAATAAACCTGTCTTGTGTTTTTCTGATGCAAAATTAATGTCAGCCAGTGGCATGCGCAATACCTAAAACTAATGAACTTTCAGAATATATTTCGTAATTTTGCAAGGACAAACTCAAGTATTCACAAGAATCTTTAATATTCCAAACAATATGCATGTTTTCAGCCGTTTTTTCTATACCGTACTGTTTCAGGCAGTCCTGACATTGTGCGCTACCCAATCTGCCGGTGCGCAGGGTATGACTAAAGTGATTGCCCATCGCGGTCACTGGACTGCTGAGGGAGCGGCCCAGAACAGCATACGCTCCTTCATCAAGGCTGATTCAATCAACTGCTATGGTTCGGAATTCGACATATGGATGACGGGCGACGATGTGCCGGTAGTGAATCACGATGCCTCGTTCAAGGGAGTTGTCATGGAAGAGTCGACATCCGGCGATGTGCTTGCGGTTAAGCTCGATAACGGCGAGACTCTTCCGCGTCTCGATAATTTTCTGCAGGCTGTCACCGGCACCTCCACACGTCTGATATGTGAGGTGAAATCGCACAAGGACAAAAAGAAAGAGGAGAAACTGATTCGCGAGGCCGTGAGAATGATGAAGGAATACGGGCTGTCGCACCGTGTGGAGTATATCACTTTTTCGCGTGAAGGTCTGCTGAACCTCATCAAATACGTGCCGGAGGGAACTCCGGTTTACTATCTCAGCGGCGACATGACACCGGCGGAGCTTAAGGCTGCCGGGGCTGCCGGATTTGACTATAATATCGGTGTTGTCCGGCAGCATCCCGAATGGATTGCGGAGGCGCACGACCTCGGACTTAAGACAAATGTGTGGACAGTGGACGACGAAGCCGACATGCAGTGGTGCATAAGCCATGGTGCGGATTTTATTACCACAAACCGCCCCGAGCGTCTGTTCCGTCTGCTCTGGTGAAAATTACTAATATACAATTTCAAGATAAAAGGATATGTTACATTTCGACAGTGATTATATGCGGGGTTGTCATCCCGAGGTGCTTTCCCGTCTCGCTCAGACAAATATGGAACAGACTCCCGGCTACGGGAGCGACGAGTATACGTCGCGCGCCAAAAATCTTGTTCTCAAGGCCTGCGGTCTTGAAGACGGCCGTGGCGACGTTGTGTTTCTTGTAGGCGGCACACAGACCAATGCCACGGTGATAGACCTTGTCGCCGGACGGTACGACGGTGTGATATGCGTTGAAACGGGACATATCAACGTGCACGAATCGGGTGCTGTGGAGGCTTCGGGACACAAGGTAATCACACTGCCTTCGCACGACGGAAAAATGGATGCCGGAGAGCTCGACGAGTGGTTTAGGGCATTTTACGGCGACGAGACCTGGGTGCATATGGTACGTCCGGGAGTGGTGTACATCACATTCCCTACCGAGGTCGGCACAATATATACAAAAGCGGAACTGACGGCAATAAGAGAAGTCTGCGACAAGTGGAACACGCCGCTGTTTATCGACGGAGCGCGTCTTGCCTACGGTCTTGCGGCATCCGCCGACGTGACGCTGAAAGATATAGCCGCCCTCGCCGACATATTTTACATAGGAGGCACCAAATGCGGTACACTCTTCGGTGAGGCCGTGGTGACGCGGCATCCCGAATGGCTCCGGCATGTAGTGTCGCATATCAAGGCTCACGGCGCTCTTATGGCCAAAGGGCGCCTGCTCGGCATACAGTTCGCCGCTCTCTTCGAGAATGACCTTTATAATCGTATCGGCCGCAACGGAGTGGACACAGCAATGGCTCTCAAACGTGGCATGACTGAGCGCGGCTATGAGCTGTTTATGGACTCGCCCACGAACCAGCAGTTCTTTGTCCTGCCGAACGAACTGATTGACCGACTGCTTCCCGAAGCGACATTTGAGTTATGGGGACCGCGTCGCGCCACACATACGCCCGTACGTTTTGTGACTGACTGGGGTACAACCGAAGAGGACATCGATAAATTCCTCGGCCTGCTCTAATTCCCGGTTTTGGACGCGCCGCCGAACATCCATGTGAAGGCACGGTCGAGTCGCTGTCCGCCGTACTGATAGTGATTGCCGGGCACGAGTTCAAAGCAATCATTTATGCCGTTTTTGTGCAGATATCCGACAATCTGCACGGTGTCGGTCTGTACAGGCTGAAAAGCTCTGACATTGGTTTTTGTCTCCATGTTCCCGAGCAGAAAATAAGCCTTTCCCGTCTTTTTCGGCACGGGCAGCGACGTGAGCCATTCCACAAAGCCGTCGTACCAGAAAGAGCCTGAGAGACTGATGATGTTGTGAAAAGTATCGTCGGTCATCCACTGCCAGAGTGTGAACAGCCCGGAAAGAGAGACACCGGTAAGAGTGCGTTCGGCATTTTCCGATATATTGAGATGCCGTTCGACTGCCGGAATGACTGTGTCTTTGAGCTGCGAAAGAAACTTTGTGGCATAGCCTTTGAAATCGGGGCTGCCCGGGGGCTCGCCTTTCGCCGGCCAGGGTGTGAGGTCGTCGTCCCAGTCCATGCCGGTGAATGCCACGATTGTCACGCCGAACTTCTGTGCGGCTTCTTCTATCCACTCACCGAGGCTTTCGAGCGGATAGAGCACATAACAGATTCTGTCGGCCGATTGCCTGACAGTCTTGATGTTAAGATTCTCGATTCTGAATGACTGCATACTTCATGATTCCGTGTAATTCCTCGAATCCGATACTTTTATACAGTGAGCGTGCGCCATCGGTCGTTTCAAGATATATTTTGTCGCATCCGAGCTCACGGGCTTTCGTCACAAGCCAGCGCACAATAGCATGACCGATGCCGATGCCGCGATGCTCCGCGCGTACATAAATATTCATCAGATATGCGCATCGGCCCGAGGGGTTGTCGGGCGAAGGCAGCTCTTCGGACAGGCATATTGCGCCGCATCCCACGTCCAGACCTCCGACCACGGCCACAATAGCAATATGCGAGCTGTCGGCGATATGCTGCTGATAGTAGCGGCGGTTGGCTACAAGGAGTGCTTTTGAGGGGCTGATACCGAACACATTTTCAATCACCTCCTTGCGCCAGTGCAGCAGAGTGGGGATGACAATTACCTGACGGAAAGTGACATTATTCATTCTTCAGTTCCTTCTTTCATTACAACTGGCAATGCACGGTCGTTGACTTTTCCGCGTCGCGTAAGCGGTATTTCGTCCATTTTCACAAAAAACTCGGGCACCATGAAATCGGCGAGACGCGAGCGGAGAAACCTCTTTATGCGGCTGATTTGACAATTTTTGTGCGAAGGTACAAAATATGCAGTGAGATATGCAAGTCCGTGTTCATCGGTGAACGCACGGACAACGCCCCGTTCGACGCATGGTGATTCGTTGAGCACATTCTCCACCTCTTCCGGTTCGACACGCTTGCCGAGAATCATCACCTGTCTGTCCTTGCGGTGCATAAAGGCTATGTTTCCGTCGGGCAGACGGTAGCCCAAATCGCCGCTGCAGTACATACGGGTACCGTCGGGGAGGGTTACGAAATTTTTCTGCTCGGGCGGATTACTGAGATAGCCGCGTGAAACGCCTTCGCCGAAAATGCATATTTCGCCTGTCGTGCCGTAGGGCACTTCGTTCAGGTTGTGGTCGAGTATTTTTACGCTTACGCCTTTGACGGCTTTACCGACAGGATAAGTGCCGTCGTCGAGCGGCTCGGCGTTGTCAACGCGGTAATAAGTGGCGCAGACAGTTGTCTCGCTCGGGCCGTAAGTGTTGTAAATCACAAAATTCTGATTCCGGAGCCATGTGATGTAAGCGGCGCGGATTACATCGCCGCCGCTGATGAGCAGGCGCAGCCGGGAGGGGTAACAGTGATAGCGGTTCATGTCGGCCAGAAGATAGGGAAAACCGCTGATTTCAGTGACACCGTGGCGCTCGCAGAATGCCATGAGGTCGGCATGAGTGCCGTCGTGTACCTCTTTCGACGGAATGGCGAGAGCGGCGCCGTTGAGGAGCGTGGTAAAGACTTCTTCGACAAAAATATCGAACGAACAGATTGAGTTCTGTAGCATGACATCGCCCGGAGCCACATGAAACTCGTTTTCGAATGCTTCGGCATAATTCACCACGCTGTGATTCTCGACTACGACGCCCTTGGGGCGACCTGATGTACCGGAGGTGTAGAGAATATATGCCACACCGTCGGGCACAGACTTGTCGGGAAGCGGTTCGGATGGCGGAAGACTGCGGCAGAAATCATCAGTGATGACAAAATCAACGCCGGCGGTGCGCATCATGTAGTCTATGCGTTCCTGTGCCAACGAAGGTTCGGCCGGGACGTAGGCGGCTCCGCTTTTCAGCACTGCCAGCATCGCGGCTATCATCTCCGTACTGTGGCTCATTACTATGCCGACGGCGGCGTAATGCTCAGTCTGGAATTTCGCCATAATGGCATCTGCCATACGGTCGAGTTCACGGTATGTAGTCGAGCGGCCGTCCTCAGTCACGGCAACCGAATCGGGCTGCGACTTCACCCACTGAGAGAATCTGCTGTATATTGTAGTATTCTGCATTTTTCTTGACATTTATCTATACAAGCGCAGAATAATGCGATTTGTTCACTCTTTGCCCGATATAAAAAAGGCCGGCTCCTTTGCGAGGAGCCGGCCGTATGGGAGTCGGATTATGAATAATCAGTCTTCGAATTCTATGAGGGCTGCATCGGTTCCGACGATTTCGCCTGGTGCTACAAGAATGCGTTTTACGGTAGCGTCGCGTTCGGCAGTCACATCGTTTTCCATTTTCATTGCCTCGTAAACGAGGAGGAGCTGGCCTTTCTTGACTTTGTCACCTGCTTTGACATCGACAGAGATTATGCGGCCACCCATTGGGGCGTTGAGAGTGGGACCTGTAACGGGTTCTACCGGAGCGGTGACTTCAACTTTTTCCTCTGCTTTTACTTCGGGAGCCTTTGCCTTGTACTCTTCCTCGCGGCGTTTGCGTAGGAAGGTATTGGCAACCGTGGGAAGCAGTTCAAGCAGGAGCTCTTCTTCGCGGTTGCTTGCCAGAGGCACATTGCCGAACTCGGGGAGGGTGGGATTGGCCGGTTTCTTATAAGAGCTTACGTCGTAAGGTTTCTCGACGGGGCTGCCGGTTATTTTCTCACGGAAAGAGGGGTCGACGGGCACGGGAGTGTGGCCGTACTCACCTTTGACGAGGCTGATGAACTGGTTCGAGGGATTCGAATAGTCGGGCTGGCCTTTCTTGCGGTCGAGAGCCACACTTACGGCCTGCGAGCCTACAATCTGGCTGGTAGGAGTAACCAGAGGCACAAGACCTGCATCGCGGCGGACCATGGGAATCAGCTTCATCGCATCCTCGAGGAGGTCGCTTGCGCCGAGGCTCTTGAGCTGGGCCACCATGTTGGAGTACATGCCGCCCGGAACTTCGGCGTTCTTGACGATTTCGTTGGGTTTGGGGAATTCGAAGTAAGCCTCGATGGCGTGGCAGGCCTCGAGAAGCGCTTCTTCGTCGGCGTTTTTCGCAGCAGCGATTGCTGTGTCGAAGAGTGCGTCGATTTCTGCGGGAAGGGTGTCCTTGAGGGGGTCGAATTCGCGCGGCATCTTGCCGAGGTCGTAGGCCTTGAGTGATTCGCGGGCACCCCGGAGACGGGTACGGATTTCGCCGACGGCTTCCATGTTGGCTTCGAGTTCGATGCCGAGTTTCTTACAGAATATATAGATGAGCTCGATAGCAGGAGCGGCCGAGCCGCCGCCGAACCACCAGATGTTGGTGTCGAGAATGTCAACGCCGTTGAGAATGGCCATGAGGGCTGATGCGAGGCCGTAGCCGGGGGTGCAGTGGGTGTGGAAGTCGACTGGAACCGAGAGGTTGGCCTTGAGTTTCGAGATAATGGATGCGGCACGGAGGGGATTTACGAGACCGGCCATATCCTTGAGGGTGATGATTTTCGCACCGAGAGCTTCCATCTGCTTTGCTTTCTCAACAAAGTATTCGTCGGTGAAAATCTTCTCGGGCTCCTGAGCCTTTTTGCCGAAGAGACGGCCGAAGAAACCGGGTTTCTCTGCCGGAGCTTCGGGCTTCGGGTCGACAGTGTAGCATACAGCGCCGTCGGCAATGCCACCGAGGGAGTTGATGAGGCGGATTGATTCTTTTACGTTGTCAATATCGTTGAGCGCATCGAAAATACGCATCACATTGAGGCCGTTTTTGATAGCCTCCTTATAGAAGCCTTCGAGTACGTAGTCGGGATAAGGAACATAGCCGAAGAGGTTGCGGCCACGTGAAAGTGCCGACAGAAGAGACTTGCCCTTCATGGATTTTGAAATTATGCGCAGACGGTCCCAGGGAGATTCGTCGAGATAGCGCATAACGGAGTCGGGCACCGCGCCGCCCCATACTTCCATGATGTAGAAGCCTGCGTTTTCGTAATAGGGGAGGAGCTTGTCGATTTCGGCCTGGCTCAGACGGGTGGCGAAGAGTGACTGCTGGCCGTCGCGGAGCGTAAGGTCGCGGATTTTCAGTTTGCGTTGTACCATAATTATTATGTCTTGACTTACTGTGTATCTTATGTTGTATCAGTTGTGTAAACAAAATGCAGCCGCTGACAGTGCCGAAATTTCTCTATGCAAATCAAAGCAATCTCTTTGCGCCATACATGTTTGTTCAGAGAGCAAAATTATAAATTTAGTTTGAATTAAAGAAATTATTCTTCAATTATTTGTTTATGGATATGCGAATGGTTACCTTTGCGATATAATTGAGACAAACATAATGATACAAAAATGAAAAAGATACTGTTTGCAGCGGCCCTGTTGCTCTTCGGGGCAGTGACCGGCGCATGTGCCGGGTGGATGTCGAAAGTAGCTGACAGTGTTCGTGTCGACCGCATGTCAATCCCCGGTTCGCATGATTCGGCCACAGGCTGCGGCACAACATGCGATTCGCTTGCACAGACACAGGAACTCGACATAGCCTCGCAGTTCGATGCCGGCATTCGCGCTTTCGACTTCCGTCCGTCGGCCGACGGCGATACTCTGCGTATCTACCACGGTATGTTTGCCACGGGAGCTACTTTTGAAGAAGCACTCGACACGCTTGTGGCCAAACTCGAAAAAGACCCCGATGAATTCGCCGTTATCATAATGCGTCATGAAGACACGCACGAGTCCCCGGCCGAAAAAGCCGCATGGGCTCCGATGATGAACAGGCTGCTCAACAACTACAGTCACCGCGAGCGTCTGATTCAGTTCCGTCCCGGTCTTACGGCCGGCGACATGCGCGGAAGGATTCTGATTCTGAGCCGTGACAAATACGGCGATGAGCCTGTGGGCGGTTATATTCGTGACTGGTCGCATGAGGCCGATTTCGCATCGCAGGATGCCGCTGTAATCTACGGAGACGGCGAAGCACCGCTTCATGTTCAGGATTTCTATGATACATACGAGGCCCTCGATGTGAAGCTTGCGTCTGTCAAGAAAGTGATTGACTACTGCGCAAAGGCCGGAAGGGACGGAAAGTGGGTAATCAATCATGCATCGGGCTATTACTCTCCGTCGACGGTCACGGTTGATTCATACCGCGTCAATGCGAACGCAATCAACGGCGAAGTGGCACGCTATCTTAAAGAGGGCAAAGGCCCTGCCGGCATAATAATGATGGATTTCGCCGGAGCCGACCGCTCGGGCGACCGCCTTGTAGACGGAAAAATACTGATTGATGCAATTGTAGAGCGCAATTTCAGATAACCCGAATATCGACCCGAATATTGGCAAAAGTTTTTTGCATAAAACTGATATAATTTGTAAATTTGGCACATAAAACACTTAACCATCTGCACTATGAATCAATTCACACGCGCCGACCTTGAGCAACTCAAGAGCAAAGGCATAAGCGAAGCTGCCGTAGAACAGCAACTTGCGCGTTTCCGTACAGGTTTCCCCTATCTGCGTATCGAATCGCCGTCGGCTCCCGGCGCCGGTATGCTTTCAATCGATAAAGACCTTGCCGAGGCCGGTGCCTCGCGCTGGGAGATGTTCCTGCAGGACGGCGGTGATGTCCTCAAATTCGTGCCCGCCTCAGGTGCCGCTTCGCGAATGTTCAAGGCTCTGTTTGCCTTTGTCAACGGCGAGGAAGCAGCTCCGGCGCCCGGTACTCCGGTAGCTCAGCTTGTGGAGCGCATACATGATTTCGCTTTCTACAACGAGCTCTCGCAGGCCGTGGCAAAGCTTTACGGCGAGGGTGTGACAGTAGACAGCCTTATAGAAGCCGGCCGATTCAAAGACCTCGTTGCCGCCATTATCAAGCCCGAAGGCCTCAATTACGGACAGCTGCCCAAAGCACTCCTCACATTCCATAAATACGAAGGCAATCTTGTGCGCACCGCTCTCGAAGAGCAGCTTGCCGAAGGCGCACAGACCGCAGCCTCGAAAGGAGGCAAGGTACGTCTTCACTTCACCGTATCGGCAAATCACCGTAAACTCTTCGAAGCAAAGCTGTCGGAAGTGCTTCCGGCCATGGAGCAGCGTTTCGGCGTGAAATATGAAGTAAGCCTGTCGGAACAGAAACCGTCGACAGATACAATCGCCGTTACCCCGGACAACGAGCTTTTCCGCGATGACGACGGCAAACTCGTGTTCCGTCCCGGCGGCCACGGCGCTCTGATTGAAAACCTCAACGACATCGATGCATCGGTCGTTTTCATCAAGAATATTGACAATATCGTCACCGATGCTCACCGTGCCTCGACAATCGAATACAAAAAACTGCTCGGCGGCATTCTGCTGCTCGTCCACGACAACATAGAGCATCTGCTCGAAGAACTTAAGAATCCTACCGCAGACAATGTGGAAGAAGCTACGGCATTCGTTGAAGGTACTCTGTGTTATCTGTCGCGTGACCTTGACGAGAGACTTCCGATTGAGAAACGCGCCGAAGCACTCCGTGCCATTCTCGACCGTCCGCTCCGTGTCTGCGGCATGGTGAAGAACGAGGGCGAACCCGGAGGAGGCCCATATAACGCATTTTCGTCCGATGGTAATTCAATTGCCCCCCAGATTCTCGAATCCACCCAGATAGACCTCTCCAAACCCGAGAATGCCGAGATGATGAAGAAAGCCGGATACTTCAATCCCGTGGACCTCGTATGCTATCTCAAACGCGCCGACGGCAGCCGCTATCATCTGCCCGATTATGTGGATGAGCACACCGGTTTCATCTCGTCGAAATCATCGGGCGGCCGCGACCTCCGCGCTCTCGAGCTTCCCGGCCTGTGGAACGGAGCAATGAGCAACTGGAACACAGTCTTCGTAGAAGTGCCCGCGTCGACATTCAATCCTGTCAAGACCGTAAATGACCTCCTGCGTCCGGCACATCAGTAAAAAAGTATCAAAAGTTAAAATCTCCCATAGCCTTAATTCAGATATGAACAACAAGCGAGGGAAAATCATAGTCATTGCCGCACCGTCGGGGTGCGGCAAATCGACTATCATCAATGCATTGCTCGAAGGCGGAGACCTCAATCTCGGGTTCTCTGTCTCGGCTACCACACGTCCGCCGCGCGAGGGCGAGGTCGATGGTGTGAACTATTATTTCATGAGCGAGGAGAACTTTCGCGACGCGATAGCCGAAGGACGGTTTGTAGAATTCGAGGAAGTGTATCCCGGCCGTTTTTACGGTACACTCCGCAGCGAAATCGACCGTATACTCGACGAAGGCCACAATATAATTCTTGACCTTGATGTGAACGGTGCCCTCAGTGTGAAGAAGCTGTATGGCCGCGAAGCGCTTAGCATATTCATAGAGCCGCCGAGCATAGAGGAGTTACGTCGCCGGCTTGAGTTCCGCGGCACCGAATCATCTGAAGTCATAGATGTGCGCGTCGACCGTGCACAGTATGAAATTTCCCGCGCTTCAGAATTCGATACCGCAGTTGTGAACGACCGGCTCGATGAAGCTATAAATACTGTACGCAACATTATCAAGGGCTTTACGGCGCTTTATTGATTGAAAACGACAGGCTTATGTATACTGTAGGTATTCTGGGCGGGTCATTCAATCCTGTCCATATCGGTCACATGATGCTGGCTTCGTACCTTGTGCAATGGGGTTATGTAGACTGCGTCTGGCTTACATTATCTCCGCGGAATCCTATCAAAGACCCCGGAGAACTTTTGCCGGATACGAAGCGCCTGCAGATGCTGTCGATTGCCGCCAAGGGTGCCAAAGGCATCGATATATGCGACATAGAACTTACGATGCCGACACCGTCGTATACTATACGTACTCTCGACGAACTGCATTCACGCTATCCCGAAATCAGATTCAAGCTTATTATCGGCAGTGACAACTGGCAGATATTCGACCATTGGCGTGAGGCGCAGCGTATTCTCGATGATTACGGAGTGATGGTGTATATGCGGCCGGGTTATCCTGTCGACGACGAGCATGTGATAGGCCTCGAAGTGGTGCGGGCTCCGATGATTGATTTGTCGAGCACGTTTATACGTCATGCGCTTGCCAAAGGCCTCGACATGCAGTACTTTCTGCCGTCGGGTGTTTATAAATACATAATTGAAAACCGTCTTTATGGCGTTGTTCCGGCCAAACCGGGCACACGCAAGTGAGCAAATTATAATATTATGAATCAGTCTTCTTCTAGTGCCGTAAGTCTGGCCGGCCTTTCAGTAGAGTACTGCAAGGCTATGGCAGCGTGCCGCGAACAGGAGCCCCGTGATTTTCTGCGTGAGGTGCTTCGCTATCTTCCTCGTATATACGTCACGTTGACGGATACGCGTCCATATGGTGAAGACAGCGACCCTGAAGGGGGGGCGGATGAGACCGGCGCTATTTATGAGACTCTTACGGAAGAACAGTATAATGAGGTGCGCGATTCAATAAGCGCAGTATTAGGTGAGAACGACATGTATCTCGACACAGCAGTGGAGGATATGCGCTATTCTGACACGCCTGTCGCCGTATCCCTCTCGGAGCAACTGGCCGACATTTATCAGCAGCTGGCTGATTTCGCAGCAACGGTAAGCCAGATTTCAAGTTATGAGATGCCTGATGCCGTGTCGGAACTCAAATACCGCTTCGACACCTACCTCTCTACAGTAATCTGCAGTGCGCTGCGGGCTGCGGACTATACCTATCGCCACGCTTTCTGATTGCCTGAGAACATAGGCATATAACTAATAAACAGATATAACGAGTTTTACGCAATGAAAGAAGAAAACATCATAAAAGATTTGTGTGAGTTCATGGACGCGTCACCGGTCAATTTTCTGGCAGTTGATACTGTCTGTGGCCGTCTTAGGGACGCCGGTTTTGAGGAACTTGACATGCGTGCGGAGTGGAGCCTTAAAAGCGGCGACCGCCGCTATGTGGTAAAAAACGGTTCGGCTGTTTTTGCTTTCATTGTGGGCGAAGGCGCACCCTCGGCCGGATTTCATATTATTTCGGCGCACAGCGACTCGCCTTGCTTCCG
>OKVF01002187.1_pt1 | contig 11769 bp, 9 predicted proteins | sample 1604831 | NCBI WGS metagenome assembly OKVF01 (sample SAMN01760980, study PRJEB22395) | human gut metagenome
CAGGCTGACACCAGCCGCCTGAGGAGCTACACTTTACTTGCGAAACTTAAGTTAAGTTATATCGATTAAATATGGCTGCCCGTATGTTGAAAGAGGAAAATTCTCAAATAAAAATGGTGGCAGAAAAGACTGGATTTTCAAGTGTTGCGTATTTTACAAATTGTTTTGTTAAGCATTTTGGAATTACTCCTAAAGAGTTCAAGAAAATGAAAAAAAACAATGGTTGATAGTATAAGCAGCTGATTATTTGACGCTATTTTAACATATAAAAAAGAGGGGACGCAAAAGTAAAGTTGCGTTCCCCTCCTTTTATAATTATGTCTGTTTGCAGAGATATATCTGCTGTATATCAGGTTTAGATAAGTGCCATGGTATCCTTGGCAATCATCAACTCTTCGTCGGTCGGGATTACGCATACGGTAACCTTGCTGTCCGGTGTGGAGATGATGGCTTCATCACCATGAATAGTGGCATTCTTTTCCTTGTCAATTGAAACACCCATGAATTCGAGTCCTTCGCAAACGGCTTCGCGGCAGTCTGCTTGGTTTTCACCCACGCCACCGGTGAAGAGGATGATGTCCACACCGCCCATGACAGCTGCGTATGCACCGATATATTTCTTGATGCGGTAGAAATACATCTTCAATGCTAACTGGCAACGGGTGTTGCCCTCATTGGCAGCAGCTGTCACTTCACGCATATCGGAAGATACACCGGTAATACCCGCTACACCTGATTTTTTATTCAACAGGTTAGACATCTCTGCCGGATTCAAACCTTCTTTTTCCATAATGAAAGTCACGGCTCCACCGTCAACATCTCCTGAACGTGTACCCATCATCAAGCCCTCGAGTGGTGTCAGACCCATGGATGTATCCATACACTTGCCATCCTTGACAGCTGAGATTGAACCACCATTTCCGACATGGCAGGTGATAATGCGTTTGCCTTCAGGATCGACACCGAGGTATTCACAAACACGCTGTGATACATAGCGGTGTGAGGTTCCGTGGAAACCGTAACGGCGGATACCGTATTTTTCATACATATCGTATGGCAGGGCATACATATAAGCATAATCAGGCATTGTCTGATGGAAAGCTGTGTCGAATACACCTACCTGTGGGATTTCAGGAAGGATCGCAGAAACGGCATGCACACCTTTCAGGTTGGCCGGATTGTGCAATGGAGCCAGATCGCTGCATGCTTCGAATGCTGCAAGTACTTCAGGAGTAAGTCGGACACTCTTGTTAAACTTCTCGCCGCCATGTACCATGCGGTGACCTACAGCGTCAAGTTCGCTAAGTGATTTCAAAGCACCGAGTTCATTGTCCGTCAATACCTTGAAAATAAACTCTACTCCCTGAGTGTGTTCTTTGATGTCTTGTTCAATGATCTTTTTCTTGCCATCAGGCAGGGTCATTTTAAGGAATGAACCCGGAAGACCGATTTTTTCGATACCACCCTGTGCCATTACAGAATGGTCATCCATGTTATAAAGCTTGTATTTGATGGAAGAGCTTCCACAATTCAATACTAATATTTTCATATACCTAGGTGTGTAAGGTGATTATTTTTGTTCCTTGGCTGCGATGGCCTGGTTTGCTGTAACGGCAATCATTGTGTAAACGTCTTCTACAGAGCAACCGCGTGACAAGTCGTTGACCGGACGGGCGATACCCTGAAGGATAGGACCAATAGCTTCTGCATGTCCCAGACGCTGAACGAGTTTGTATGAGATATTGCCGACTTCAAGGTTAGGTACAACAAGAACGTTGGCGTGACCTGCAATTTCTGATCCCGGAGCTTTGCTTGCGCCGATGGCCGGAACCAGTGCGGCGTCAGCCTGAAGTTCACCATCAATGCTCAGGCCCGGTGCCATTTCGCGTGCCAGTTTGGTGGCTTCTACGACCTTGTCAACTACTTCATGTTTGGCTGAACCTTTGGTTGAGAAACTCAGCATGGCTACTTTCGGATCAAGTCCGGCAACAGCTTTGGCTGTGCGTGCGGTGCAGACTGCAATTTGTGCCAGCTGGTTGGCATCAGGAACTGGAGTTACAGCCACATCGCCCATGACCAGCACACCGTTTTTACCATAGTTAGGTGCTTTGGTAAGCAATAGCATGGCACCTGATACACAAGTGATGCCCGGAGCCGTTTTGATGATCTGGAGTGCAGGACGCAATACGTTACCGGTCGTGTTTCTTGCACCGGCCAACTGACCGTCAGCATCGCCGGCCTTGATCATCAGACAGCCCAGATAAAGAGGATCTGTAACTTTCTGACGGGCTTCTTCTTCTGTCATGCCTTTTTTCTTGCGAAGTTCAAAAAGAAGATTGGCATATTCCTCTTTCTTAGGATGATTTTCCGGATCAATGATTGTTGCTTTGGAGATATTACCCAATCCCCATTTCTTGGCTGCCTCATTGATTTCGTCCGGATTGCCCAATAAGATAAGATCTGCTACTTCGTCAGTCAGGATCTGATTGGCTGCTTTCAGAGTACGTTCTTCCGTACCTTCGGGAAGGACAATGCGCTGCTTGTTGGCTTGTGCGCGTGAAACAATTTCATTAATTAAGTCCATACGAAAAAAATATTGTTTTTGATAACTGTACTTTGCAATTTCAATAATACTGCAAAAGTACTTAATTTTGGGCGAATCGACGTATATTTTGTATTTTATTTTTTGAAAACATTGATTTTAGGAGTATTTCTTATGATTGTTGTTGTATGGATAGAAGTTTGTGTCTGATTTTTTCGGTCGGATGGCATATTCCTGTCTTTTGTGAAAAAGGCAGAAAGTCGAAAAAATTCAATAAAAAGTCGAAAAAATCCAATTTTTATAACAGGAGTATTTTTTAATTTTGCAATGGTAAAGAACTAAAAACAAAGCTGGTCTGACCTGAAAAATTAAGTTAATCTTTGAGATTCAATAGAAGATGGATCTGATCTGTTTCTTGTGGCAGAAAGATCGTGCTAGTGCTGTTTGAAGGCATATTCTGCAATATATTTGAGATTATTAAATCATTTTATTATAACAACAGTTACCATGAACAAACGAAATTTATTTTGGATTAGCCAGTTAAAGCAAAAGGTTTCTGGTAGATCCGTGGTTGGAAGAAGCGCACAATATCTTTTTTGTGCAATGATGTTATGGGCGGTAAGTGAACACATTTGTGCTCAGAAACGGGTTTCAACCGTGGATTATGAATTAGGACCTATTCCTGAAGTTCAGGAAGCATTACCCGAAAATTCCGTACCGTTGGGTAATGCGATGCAGTTTAAGGAAGTGAAGATGGATTTGCCTATTACTCCAGGTCCTTATCAGCCGACCTGGGAGTCGATAGAAAGCAATTATCCGGGAACCCCGGAATGGTTGAGAGATGCCAAATTTGGTATATGGGTGCATTTCGGACCCCAGGCGGCCGGTGAAAGCGGTGACTGGTATGCCCGCAAACTTTACGTTCAGGGAACTACAGCCTATAACAATCATGTGAAGAAATATGGTCACCCTTCCGAAGCAGGTTATAAGGAAGTGCTCAAGGATTGGAATCCAGACCAGCTTGATCCCAAAAAGCTGGTAGAGATCTATAAGGATGCCGGTGCACGTTTTTTGATTATTCAGGGTGTGCATCACGATCAGTTTGATATGTGGGATTCCAAATACCAGCCTTGGAACTCAACCCGTCTGGGGCCGAAGCGTGATTTGATCGGCGAGTGGGAAACTGCGGTTCGTCAGGCTGACATGCATTTCGGTATTACCTTCCATCATGAATATTCCTGGTGGTGGTGGCAGACTGCATTCCAAAGCGATAATACGGGGCCGAAAGCCGGAGTGCCTTATGATGGTCATCTGACATTGGAAGATGGAGTCGGCAAATGGTGGGAAGGTCTTGATCCGCGCTATCTTTATGGTGTGAATTTACGGGAATATGAAACAGTGGCCAGTGCGGCCAATTCTCCGTATTCTCCTCCATCAGCCGGTATATTCAGAAATCACCTGAATTTTGCAGACTGGTATACCAAGTGGTGGGCGTTACGAATCATGGATGCTGTAGACAAGTATAATCCTGATTTTATTTATACTGATGGTACGGACCAGCAGCCATTCAGTGGCTTTGGTACCGGTACAGGCTACAAGTGTGATGCTATGCAGCGTGTGATTGCCGATTTCTATAACAAGACGTTGGAACGTCGTGGAAAAGTTGATGTATTCAGTATCGTGAAGTTCAGAAGTAAGACGAACGGTACCGTAAATACTCAGGAGGGCAGTATTCCTGGCAATATCAAAACCGATCAGGCCTGGATTGCCGAAATGCCTGTTGGTGACTGGTTCTATGCACCAAATTATGTTTATAGTTCCAGTGCTGTGATTCGCTATTTGTTGGAAGAGGTGTCTCGCGACGGTTGTTTCGGTGTTTGCGTATCCTTGCGTCCGGATGGCTCTCTTGACGAGGGTAGCACAAACATGCTGAAGGAAATAGGTGAATGGATGCGTATTAACGGTGAAGGTATTTATGGTAGTCATGCCTGGAAAGTTCTGGGTGAAGGAGCCAATGGTAAATTGAATGTATTGCCAGGTGGAGGTATAGGATGGAGCCAGGCCAACCACGCGTTTTCTACTTCTGATTTCCGCTTTACCGTAGGTAAGAATGACAGCCTTTATGTATGGTGTATGACTGTGCCGCAGCCAGGAGTTAAATTGAAGGTGACTTCTTTGGGTACAAGCAAAGGTTTGCTTTCTGCGCCGGTGACTTCTGTCAAACTGTTGGGTTATGACGGTGATATCGAATGGAGCCAGACTGCTGACGGATTGAATATTACTTGTCCGCAGGATATGAACTTTAAAACAGCTGTTTGTTTCCGTTTAGGTCCCGTCATGAGCAATTATTCAACTCTGACAGATTTGATTGAGCAGGCACAGACTATGTTGGATGCTGCAGAGCAGAATATAGGTTCCGCAACCGGACAATATAAGGCTACTGAGATCAATACATTTAAGGAAGCTCTGACCGCAGCCAGAAATATCAGTGAAGATGCGGCTGCAGATGAGATAAGTGCTGGTGTTACGGCTTTGCAGAATGCCATGAACATGTTCGAAGAGAAAGGGCAGAATGCCGGCGGTGTTTTGGTCTTTGATTCTGTTCAGAATATCACGAATGCCGTATTGAATGAATCACGTAATTTCTCACGTGCGGATGAACCGTTGGCATCCGGACGTTGGGGATTGTTAGGCGAACCTTGGAAATATAACAGTGCTGTTTTAAATCAGGAGAACGGTACAAGAGGTGGATTTGACAATTATGACGATAGCCGTTCCATCAGTTTTCAAAAATGGGACCTGTCAATGCCGGCGATAGAAAACGGAAAGATTTATCAGACAACGACACTTCCTGCCGGAACTTACCGGATCAAGATCAAGGTACATGAATGTACGGGATTGCGTCCGGGTGAGGTTTATCTGAATGTAGCAGAAGGTGAGGGCTTGCCTGATACAGAGGATGTAACCTCACAGGCTTTGGCTTCCTATGATATGTTTAAGACAGCTACAGGAAAAACAGAGACGGTTTGTCTGTTTATTCTTGAGAAGGAAACTAAAGTCAGCATTGGTTTTACCGCGACAATCGGGGCAGCTGCTACGGAACGCAGTATGAGAGTCAACAGTATTTCTCTTATGCAAGGCATTAAGGATGTATCATCCAAGTATCTGGCTAATTATAAGAACATCCAGCGCAAGGATTTCTCGTATGCCAGATTTGGTACTCCGCTGAATTGGACCGTGGAGAATTTTGAATGTCAGACTGCGTCAGAAGGTTTGCGTAACGGAATCGACCGTTGGTCAGGATATAATGCCTTGATGATGGGATTCTGGGGAGATGCTTCACAGGCTAAGGGTGATCCTACAAATGCCAAACTATATAAGAAAGTGACACTTCCTGCAGGTCGTTATGTCTTTTCTGCTGCCTATGATGTCAACAACAGTATGACGGATATGTATATGTTTGCAGCAAAAGAATTGCCGGATCTTGCAGATCTTAAACAGAAGGCTTTGGCATATTATCCGATTACTTATGTGCGTGCAAATGGCGAACATCACGGGTTGACTTTTACCTTGGATAAAGAAGCAACAATTTATTTGGGATGGATCGGCAATTTGACTACGTCCGCCAATTTGGAATTCAGAGTATTTGAGGTAAATCTTCTTCGTGTGCTTGATGACGATACGGCTTTTTTACCGCAATTCATATATGATGCTACGGAAAAAGACCAGGAGTACAGTTTTACTACCAGTCAGATGGAATCTTTGAATGATGTAACTTGTCTTTCTTCTTTGGAAGATGTCAGATATGTCGAAGGGCATGACGGGAGTAGCATGGTTATAGGTCAGATTGATTTTGGCAAGGACCATTATGCGTCTTTTTTTGTTAACTCAGCCAATGTGGATGAACTTCCGGAAGATGCGTCTTTTGATTTTTATCTGGATGATGATACCCAACCGATAGCCTGCGTGCAGGCTATCGTTACTGATGGTAAGTTGGTGTTTGCCAAATCCGTGTCTGATTATGTTGAAGTGGAAGGCGTTCATAAGTTGACGGTCAAATATCGTCATCATGATGCCAACTTATATTCTGTAGGCTTCCGTACGTCAGCTTATGCAGACGGAGTAGAAAATGTACAGGAAAATGCGGATGCTCATATTTGTTACTGTGATGCCCGTGATCTGGTTGTCAAAGGGCTGGATAAGGAATGGGTCAGAATCTATACTGCCGACGGACGCCGTATTTATCAGAAGGAAAAATCAGGAACAATACGTGTTCCGGTAAAACCAGGACTTTATTTCGTTGAAATAGGTCGTCACGTTTATAAATTGCTTTGTCCGGTAGCAGACTGATAGATTCCTGTTTTGGCAGGAATGTGGAACCAGTTGTTTTCCTTTGTTCCTGCCTGTTTTTTATAAGTCGTCTTCAGTGAGAATACGTTCCAGTTCTTCTGCCGAGAGACGTAATCTGAAATTTCCTCTGTATGCCACAGATATGTTTCCCGTTTCCTCTGATACAATTACGGAAAGGGCATCTGTTTCCTGTGAAATACCCATTGCGGCACGATGTCTGAGGCCCAGTTCCTTGGGAATATCCATGCTGTGTGATACGGGCAGTATACAGCCGGCTGCTTTTATCCTTTTTTTGCTGACGATCATGGCACCGTCGTGTAGCGGACTGTTTTTGAAGAATATATTTTCAATAAGTCGTTGATTGATATTGGCATCAATGATTTCACCGGATCTTACGATGTCGTTCAGTGGCAGGCTTTTTTCTATGACGATCAAGGCGCCTACCTTTTGTTTGCTCATGCTCATGCAGGCCATTACAATGGGCATGATGTCATCCCTGCCTGACTTTTTGCTGTTCTTGTTGCCACGTATGAGTTTGAGAAGGCTTTTTACTTTCCGGTGAGTTCCGATAGTAAAGAAAAAATTGCGGATCTCTTCCTGAAAGAGAATGATAAGGGCCAGTGCACCTACGCTGACCAGTTTGTCGAGAATGGAGCCGAGCAGCTTCATTTCCAGAATCTGGGATACAAAAAGCCAGAAAACCACAAATATCAGTACACCGAAAAAAATATTCAGCGAACGTGATTCTTTCATTACCTTGTAACAGTAGTACAGAATAACGGCTACAAGGAATATGTCGATAAAATCTTTTAATCCAAAATCCAGTGGCATGTTATAGTTTTATTTTAAGGTTGTTGGTTCATGGCCTGAAAAATGCGGACGGCCTCTACACAGGGCCTGACATCGTGTACCCTCAGGATATTGGCTCCTTTGGTCAATGCAAGTGTATCGATGACGCTGGTTCCGTTTAGTGCTTCGTCAGGAGTGCATTCCAGTAACTTGTAGATCATCGACTTGCGTGATACACCAACCAGAATGGGACAACCAAGAACGCAGAACCGGTTAAGGTGTCTGAGCAACTCGTAGTTATGTGCAAGGGTTTTTCCAAAGCCGAACCCCGGGTCGATGATAAGATCTTTAACCCCACGTGCCTGTAAGTCCTGCACTTTTTGCGCGAAATAACGGATGATTTCTTCGGTCAGATTGGTGTAAGTCGGGTTCTTTTGCATGTTTTGAGGCGTTCCTTTCATGTGCATCATGACGTAGGGAACGTTCAGGCGGGCTACCGTGTCTGCCATGTTTCCATCCATGTCGCCGGCCGAAATGTCATTGATGATGCTTGCACCGAATTCTTCTACACACATGGCGGCTACGTCTGCACGGAAAGTATCTACAGAAACGATAGCGTCAGGAGCTGTTTTCCGTAATATTTCCAACCCGTTTCTTAGCCGTTTCATTTCCTCTTCAGGGCTGACATCTGCTGCGTTTGGGCGTGAGGAATAGGCACCGATATCAATGATGTCTCCCCCTTCCTGAATAATCTGTTCAATACGGCTGGCTATTTCCTGTTCGCTTTGTTTCCGGCTGTTGGCATAAAACGAATCAGGGGTTACGTTCAGTATACCCATCACTTTGGGTACGGACAGATCGAGCAGTCGCCCGTTGGCGAGAATAGTGTAACTTGAAGATTTTTTTTCAGTCATGAGGTTGTCGTTCTAATTTCTTACGCAAATGTAAGCAGAATTATTCGTTTTTTTGTAGCTTTGCTTATATTTATGGATAATTAAATCATTTAGACATGGAAATAGCAGCGCTTTATAAAATTTATCAGCAACATCCTGTTGTCACCACTGACAGCAGAAAGTGTCCGGCAGGTTCTGTGTTTTTTGCACTAAAGGGGGCTTCATTCAATGGTAATGCATTTGCAACCAAGGCATTGGAGCAGGGCTGTGCTTATGCGGTCATTGATGATGAGGCATATGCTTGTCCCGGAGATGAGCGTTATATTCTGGTGGAGGATGTGTTAAGTACATTGCAGCAGTTGGCGCATTATCATCGTGAACAGTTCAATATTCCGGTTATTGAAATTACGGGTACTAACGGCAAGACGACAACGAAAGAACTGATTGCAGCAGTGTTGTCGAAAAAACATCAGGTGCTGTATACGCAAGGTAATTTGAATAACCATATCGGGGTACCGCTTACGTTGCTTAATCTGAACGACACGCATACTATAGCCGTGGTTGAGACCGGCGCCAATCACCCTGGTGAGATCAGGACGCTGGCAGAAATAGTCGATCCGGATTTTGGCTTGATAACGAATGTCGGTAAGGCACATTTGGAAGGTTTCGGTTCTTTCGAAGGCGTGATAAAGACTAAAGGTGAGCTTTATGATTATCTGAGAAAAAAGCAGGGTACGATCTTTCTTGATCATGATAATCCTTATCTTGGTGAGATAGCCGGAGGATTGCATCATATTTGTTATGGTGCGCCCAGTGATGAGCGTATCAGTGTGGAGGGAGAATTTTTGGAATGTGCTCCTTTCTTGAATTTTAAATGGCGGCCTTATGGCGGTCAATGGATGGAAGTGCATACTCGCCTGATCGGGGCTTATAATCTGACGAATATGTTGGCAGCAGCAGCTGTTGGCAGAACTTTTGGGGTGTCTGATGAAGATATTAGTGATGCGCTGGCACAATATGTACCGACTAATAATCGTTCGCAGCTTGTTGAAACGGCCGATAACAGGTTGATTGTAGATGCCTATAACGCCAATCCTACCAGTATGAAGGCTTCACTTGATAATTTCTGTCAGATGAAGGAAGAACGCAAGATGGTTATTTTGGGGGATATGAAAGAGTTGGGGGCAGATTCACATGATGAACATCAGGAGATGGTGGACTTCCTGGTTGAAGCCGGCTTCCGGCACGTCTGGCTGGTAGGCAGTGAATTTAAGTCGACCAGTCATCCGTTCCGCACCTTTGATGATGTTGAGCAGGTAAAGAAAGCGCTACTGGATAAGAAGCCGAAGGGGTATGAGATACTGATAAAAGGAAGTAATAGTACGAAATTATATGAACTTCCTGATTATCTGTAATATGTAAATCTTAAAATAAGACAGCTCATTATTGTGAAAAACATGGTGAGGTTTTTGGTTAAAACCGGAACTGTTAACATGATGATGAGCTTTTTTTATTATAGTATGGTAGTTTTGATAGTCTTATCTGTTTATTCTAAAACATTGAGGTTTAGTTTGTTTTTGAATTTTCTTTTTATATGGAAAAAATATTTCCAGAAGATATATCAATTCTTTTTTAGGACTTTATTTTTAGAAAATATTGATATTTCTAAAATTAGTTTGTATATTTGAATCTTAGTAAATTACTTTAGAAAAAATTTCTCGGTACAGATAGAGAGTTTTTATAAATAATTTTTCTAATTAACAAGGTCAAGTATGAGAATTAAAAGAAGTTTAGCTGCTTTTGTATGCGGTTTGTTTACATTAGCGGGCGCTGCTCAGAATGAGAAGGAGCAGGTTAGTTTTAATCCGCATTGGTATATGCAGATCAATGCAGGTGCTTCACATACCATTGGTGAAGCTGATTTTAGTGATTTGATTTCTCCGGCTGCAGCTTTATCCGGTGGATATCAGTTTACTCCGCTTTGGGGATTACGCTTTGGTGTAAGTGGCTGGCAGGCCAAAGGTGCATGGGCGAGTCCTAAATCTGTTTATGATTATAATTTCCTTCAGGGAAATGTCGATGCCACATTGGATTTGGGCAATTTGTTCTGTGGATATAATTATAAGCGGATTTTCAATCCTTATATCTTTTTGGGAGTTGGCGTAAACGGTGCTTTTAACAATGATGAGGCTGTTGCGTTGAATGATGGAGGATATCCTATGGAGTATCTGTGGAGAGATAATAAGATCAGTGTGGCCGGACGTGGCGGTATTGGTGCTGGATTCCGTTTGTCGGACCATGTTTATTTTAATCTTGAAGTCAATGCCAATCTCCTGACAGATAAGTTTAATTCTAAAAAGGGTGATAACGTAGACTGGCATTTTAATGCGTTGGCCGGTATAGCCATTAAATTCGGTAAGACTCATAAAAAGGCGGAACCTGTGGTTGAAGAAGAGCCTGTGCCGGTTAAACCTGTAGAAGAAACGCCTAAACAGGAAGTGAAAAAAGAAGAGCCTCAGAAACCGGTAGAAGCTAAGGTAGAACCGTTACGTGTCAATGTGTTCTTCTTGATTAATTCTTCAGATATAAGAAGTGCGGAGAAGTCTAAGTTGATGAATCTGGCTAAGTATATGAAGGAGAATCCGACAAAGAAAGTATCTGTATGTGGCTATGCTGACAAGGAGACAGGAACTCCGGCAATTAATAGTCGTCTTTCTCAGAACCGTGCAAAGGCAGTAGCAGAACTTTTGAAGAAAGAGGGTATTGCCGAGGATCGGATTACGGTAGATTATAAAGGTGATACGGTGCAACCGTTTGGTGATTCTGAAATGAATCGTGTAGCAATATGTATTTCTGAATAGAATAATAATTAGGATTTTAAGTTTATAGGGTGTGTGTTTCAAAAGGGACATGCACCCTGTTTTTTTATTAATAATGATTGTGTAAAAAATGATGAAATGTAAGATGAAATGAAATTATTATGCGGTCATAGTTGAAAGATGTTTAGGAATATGGTTATCCTATATGTAAATGAGTATTTATCCTTCACCCCTTCACCTTGTAGTATAACATATTGATATAATCTGTTTTAACGGTGAATGATCGTCCTTCACCTGCTCCTTCACCTTACTTGGCCGTGTATGCCGTACCATATAAATCTTAAAGGCTGCCGGAATATACCAAAGTATGTTTTTC
>OKVF01002203.1_pt1 | contig 11683 bp, 6 predicted proteins | sample 1604831 | NCBI WGS metagenome assembly OKVF01 (sample SAMN01760980, study PRJEB22395) | human gut metagenome
GGCTACCGCTATTTTGAGACAATACCGGGGGCTGATAAAGCCGTCAATTATCCGTTTGGCTACGGTCTTTCCTACACGACTTTCGAGCGTGCGTTAGTATCTGCGGAAGAAAAACAGGGTGTGATCCGCGTGCGTGTCAATGTGACCAACACCGGAAAATATCCGGGAAAAGAAGTCATGCAGTTATATGCGCAGGCACCGCAGGGCGTACTTGGAAAGGCAAAGAGAGTCCTTGCAGCATTTGAAAAAACACGACTGTTAGCACAGGGAGAAACACAGCTTCTGACGTTAGAGGCACCGGTGGCACAGCTTGCATCCTATGATGATCTGGGAAAAATTCAGAAATCTGCCTATGTGCTGGAAAAAGGTAAGTATCAGTTTTATCTTGGCACGTCCGTGCGGGAAACAGAGCAGGTATTTTGTTTTACAATGCCAGAGGATACCGTAACAGAGCAGCTTACCGCAAAACTGGTTCCGACTTCACTTGCGGAGCGCATGCTCTCCGATGGAAGTTTTGAAAAACTGCCGCAGTCCGAACCGAATGATCCGGATTACTCCGCAATCAAACGTGTTCCGAGGGAGGAAAGCGATGGATTTTCACCGGCTGTCCGCGCACTGCCGGGACATCAGATCTGGTCACAGCCGTATAAGAAAGACGCACATATTTTTATGGAAGTTGCAGAAGGAAAGATCACGCTGGATGAATTTGTGACACAGATGACGGATGAGGAACTTGCGCATATTTTAGGCGGACAGCCGAATACCGGTGTGGCAAATACATTTGGATTTGGAAATATGCCGGAGTATGGAATCCCGAATATTATGACGGCGGACGGACCTGCCGGACTCCGCATTGAGAAAAAATGCGGCGTAGTTACGACGGCGTGGCCGTGTGCGACACTTTTAGCATGTACCTGGAACCCGGATGTGTTATATCAGGTTGGTGCAGCAGGTGCCGCTGAGGTGAAGGAAAATAACATTGCCGTCTGGCTGACGCCTGCGGTCAATATCCACAGAAGTCCGCTTTGCGGAAGAAACTTCGAGTATTATTCCGAAGACCCGTATCTGACCGGGAAAATGGCATCTGCAATGGTAAAGGGAATCCAGTCAAAACATATTGCCGCGACGGTCAAACATTTTGCATGCAACAATAAGGAGACAAACCGTAAGGAAAGCGATTCCAGAGTGTCCGAGCGGGCAGCAAGGGAGATTTATTTAAAGGCGTTTGAGATTATCGTAAAGGAGGCAGATCCGTGGTGCATTATGTCATCTTACAATATCGTAAACGGACACAGAACTTCTGAAAACCGTGAGCTTTTAGAGGACATCTTAAGAGGTGAGTGGAATTATCAGGGAATGGTCACGACCGACTGGTGGACAAGCGGTGAGCATTATAAAGAAGTAAAAGCGGGAAATGACATCAAGATGGCATGTGGATTCCCGGAGAGTCTGCTCCGTGCAAAAGAAGCAGGAGTGCTGACAAGAGAAGAGATGGAGATCTGCGCAAAGCGTATTTTAGGATTAATACTGAAAATTGACTGAAATCAGGCGAAAAACAATCATGGACAAAAACAATGACAGGCTGAAAAGATAACAACAGATATATAGTGTGAAAAATAAGATTTTTCACACGCAAGATTTGTGCTTACGCACAAACTTGAGATGCAAATGAAAACGTTGTTTTCATTGAAAGACAGCGCAAGAATGGAGATTAAAATGGAGGATTATCATGGGTAACAGTGGAATCGGTGTTCCGCTGCCGGAACTGGCAGCATACTGTAGAGAGGCAGCAGCAGAGGGAGCCGTGCTTTTAAAGAATGAGGGGCATATGCTTCCGGTCAAAAAGGATGAGACAGTTTCTATTTTCGGGAGAAGCCAGATTGAGTATTACCGGAGTGGAACCGGTTCAGGTGGAGCGGTCAATGTGCCGTATGTCAAAAATATTTTAGACGGAATCAAAGAAAACAATGCGTTCCCTGTAAATGAGGAACTGGTAGAAACCTATAAAGAATGGTTAAAGGAGCATCCGTTTGACAACGGAGGTGGTGGCTGGGCGGCAGAGCCGTGGCATCAGGAAGAGATGGAAATCACCGACGAGATCGCACGCCGCGCAGCAGAAAAGTCTGAAAAAGCTATTTTTCTGATCGGAAGAACTGCCGGTGAGGATAAAGATTACGAGGACACGGAAGGCAGTTATCTTCTGACAAAACGGGAGAAAGAAAATCTTCGCATCGTAACAAAATATTTTGACGAAGTGGCAGTGCTTTTAAATGTGTCTAACATCATTGATATGAGCTGGACGAAAGATGCGGCATATCAGGATCACATCAAAGCGATTTTTTACATCTGGCAGGGTGGTATGGAAGGCGCGAACGCCGTTGCAGATCTGTTATCGGGCAGAGTGACACCATCCGGAAAACTGACGGATACGATTGCGGAGAAACTTTCTGATTACCCGGCAGCAGACCATTTTGGAAGTAAGACAGAAAATATTTATGCGGAAGATATCTATGTCGGCTACCGTTATTTTGAGACATTCGCACCGGAAAAAGTAATGTATGAGTTTGGTTTCGGTTTATCTTATACGGAATTTTCCATGGAGACGGTAAAAGCGGAGAGTACAGGAAATGGAAAAGATGCAAAGATCGCACTCAGTATCCGTGTGAAAAATACCGGGGCAGCAGCCGGAAAAGAAGCTGCACAGGTTTATGTGTCCGCCCCACAGGGACAGCTTGGAAAACCGGCAAAGGTATTGTGCGGATTTGCAAAGACAAAACTGCTTGCTCCGGGCGAGGAGGAAGTACTTGAACTTACCATTCCGGTAAGCCGGTTTGCTTCCTATGACGACAGCGGTGTGACTGGTCATAAGTCCTGTTATGTCTTAGAGGAAGGTCTGTATAAGATCTATGTTGGAAACAGCGTCAGATGCACAGAAAAAGCCAATGTGGACGGAAAAGGCGGTTATGAGGTTTCTTCCTGTATCGTCACAGAGGAGTTGGAGGAGGCGCTTGCGCCGACAAAAGAATTTTTGCGTCTTAAGACAGGCCGACAAAAGGAGGACGGGGTGTTTGCCCGTGCATATGAAAAAGCACCACAGCAGATGGTTGATCTGGCAGAGCGGATCAAAAGCCGTCTGCCAAAAGAACTGCCACAGACCGGAAATAAAGGAATTACCTTACAGGCGGTTGCAGAGAATATCAAAAATGGCAGCAGTGTGGAAGAAGAATTGGACGCATTTGTAGCACAGTTTACCAACGAGGAGTTAGCCGTGATCGTCCGCGGCGAGGGAATGAGCAGGCCGAAGGTAACACCGGGTACAGCATCCGCATTTGGCGGTGTCAGCGACAGCCTGCATGGTTATGGCATCCCGATTGCCTGCGCATCCGATGGCCCGTCCGGCATCCGTATGGAGAGCGGATTAAAGGCAACACAGCTCCCGATCGGAACACTCCTTGCATGTTCCTTTAATATTCCAATGATGGAAGAATTATATCAGATGGAAGGCAGGGAATTAGTTGGAAACGAGATCGACACCCTGCTTGGACCGGGGATCAATATCCACCGCTATCCATTAAATGGACGTAACTTTGAGTATTTCAGTGAAGATCCGCTTGTGACAGGACAGTTTGCGGCGGCAATGACAAGGGGAATCCGAAGTGCCGGTTCTTCTGCGACCGTGAAACATTTTGCAGCGAATAATCAGGAGACGGAAAGACATAATGTAAACTCCGTTGTATCTGAGCGGGCACTCCGTGAAATCTATCTGAAAGGCTTTGAGATTGCCGTGAAAGAGGGAAATGCAAATTCGATCATGACCTCTTACAACCCGGTCAACGGACACTGGACGGCATCCAATTATGACTTAAATACGACGATCCTGCGTGGCGAGTGGGGATATCAGGGAATTGTTATGACAGACTGGTGGGCAAAGATGAATGACGTTGTAAACGGCGGGGAGGCAGACCGCAGATACACCTCATTCATGGTTCGTGCACAGAATGACTTATACATGGTAGTCAACAATAATGGTGCTGCCATCAACGCAGCGGGCGATGATACCGTAAAAGCGTTGGAGGCGGGAAAACTCACTGTTGGAGAGTTACAGCGCTGTGCGAAAAACATCTGCCGTTTCCTGCTTGGAACACCTGTGATGAAACGTCCGTTAAAAGATTTTGATCCACTGCTTACAGTTACTGCAAAAGAAGCAGTAAATACAGACGAAAAGCAGGTCTGTGCACTGCAGAGCGGAAACCGGATCGAGGCAGGAAAGTTTGAAAACACAGTCCTTTATGTGGAAAAAGAAAGCATTTTAAACGTTAATGCACATTTCTGTTTCCCGGTGGAAGGATTAGCACAGGGAGCTGCCAATCTGTATCTGAATGGAGAACTGATGGCAACCGTCCAGACAGGTGGAACCGGAGAGCGTTTCCTGACACAGCGGATGTGCCGTGTGAAATTTATGCCGGGGTATTATGAACTGAAAGCAGAGTATGTGACACCGGAACTGAAGTTGGACTGGATTGAGTTAGAGTAAAATTTATTATCTGAATTTATAAAGTAAAAGTATACAATTTTAATCTCATAAAACAACTTAAAAAAGCAAAAATTAAGTAAAAACTCTGAAAATTTACAAACTAATATAAGCTTAATTGACAATGTTTTTTAAAGTAACATATAATTAAAAGACAAAGTGCATAAAGCTAATAAATGTATTGGAGGTAAGTTTATGAGAAAACGTTTTATGGGAAAACGACTTGCAGCCGCTCTTTTAGCGGCTGCAGTTGCGTTTTCAAGCGGCAATTTTGCAGGGGGATACGAGTATGTCTATGCGGCAGAAGCGAGTGTGTTTTATACCGGGACAAACACAGTAACAAAAGACAAACTGGATCTTGCAACAGAGGATTGGGATAATCCGCCAATGATCACTTATGATGAAAGTATTGCAGATTGTGTGACAACGAAAGATTTCACAATGAAGGCAGATATTACACTGGATGATGAGGCGTACGCATCATTGGGTACCGGGGAAAGTTACTTAAAGGTTCAGGGTATCGTGAAGCTGGGAAGTGAGTGGACATGGACAGACAGTCAGGATATCCCGTATTTACAGCAGAGCAGTTTTTCAGAAGATACACATAAAACAACGATTACGATCAAGTTTGAGGATAAGGATGCAGATGATTTAAAAGGTGTATATTTCCGACTGATTGGTCAGGGCTTTTCAGGAACATGTACATTTTCCAATGTTACATTAAGCGGTGTGGCAGAAGCGCAGCCGGAACTGCCTGCAAAAGATCCGAGTGTGATCGATGATTTTGAATCTGCAGAGACAGGAAGCAGTGTAGGCTGGGAGCAGGAAGGCGGCTGGCAGTACGACAATGCGGTAGGAATCAGTGTAGCTGAATTTCAGGGAAGCAAAATGTTAAAGGCAGATCTCGATTATACCGGTTGTGAAGGTTTTACATGGAGTGAGGCAAAGATTAAAAAGTCGTTTGCAGAAGGACTCGATGTATCGGCTTATAATGTTTTAAGCTATGAAATGATCTATCCGGAAGCTTTTGACGGTTCTTTTAAGGCAAAGATTTTTGCAAAAAACGGAGCAGATGATGTGGAGATCATCAACAAAGAAGCAAAGATCGAAACGTCAGATCTCGGTGACGGATATAAGAAAGCAGTGGTCACTGTCAAATTCTCACCAAACACTGCAAAGATCACAGATCTGATGATTGGAACAGTTGGTGTGAGCACTGCCTTTTTGGGAAGCGTATATCTGGATAACCTGACTTTATCCCAGTATAATGCAGCGGGCGATTATACGGAGATCACAGAGACGGCAGGAGAGGCTGTGCTTGCAGATACGTCCAGTATGCCGGAAGAAGTAACACTTTCGGATGTGAATGCATCAGGTTCAGCAAAAGCGTTATATGCATATTTAAAAGGACTGGATGCTGCTGACCAGGTATTATTCGGACATCAGAATGACACAAGCAAGCATGTTTCAACCAGAGACGGTGTCTATTCGGATACAAAGGACGTGACCGGAAGTATTAGTGGTCTGGTCGGAATCGATTCGCTGGCACTGACAGGCGTGGAACTTGGAATTGATAACGTAGATGATGCAGTTCAGAAATCTATCGAGATCAGCAAGGCAGCAGCTGCAGAGGGTGTAATCATTACATTATCCACCCATATGCCGAATATGAGCAATGAAAAAATCATTGCAACACCGGATGCGGCGAGAAAATATGATTTTTCACAGTGTGATTTTTCGGAGGCAAAAGACCTGAGCAATAACTGCTCCGCAGAAGTACTTCCGGGTGGAAAATACAATGCGCAGTTTACAACCTATCTTGATATCATTGCAGATTACGCAAACGGACTTGGCGATATTCCTGTTTTATTCCGTCCATTCCATGAAAATACAGGCGGATGGTTCTGGTGGGGTGCTGCGACAACCGATAAAGAGACATACCGTGCGCTGTTCCAGTACACACAGGATTATCTGGCATCAAAGGGAGTACACAACTTTATTTATGTATATTCCCCAAATGGTCCGTTAACTTCAGAGGAAGAGTATATGGACCGCTATCCGGGCGATGACTGTGTAGATATCGTTGCATTTGATTACTATGATGATTACAATACTTATCCGGCAGAATATTCCGGCGAGTTTGTGGACAATTTAAAGAAAACCTGTCAGGTGGTAAAGAATATTGCAGACGCAAAAGGAAAAGTAGCTGCAATTTCCGAAACCGGTGTAAGGGTGATGAAGGCCGATGGATCGGATAATGAAGGAATTTTAGTAAAAGGAAATCCGATCGCAGGACACAACTGGTACAAACAGGTTAATCAGGTGGCAGTTGACACCGGAATGCCGTACTTCTTACTGTGGGCAAATTTTGGAGACACCAACTTTTATGTCCCATATAAATATGATGATACCCATGGACAGGAACTGATCAACGAGTTTATTGAATTCTACAATGAAAAATCTTCTGTTTTTGCGAATGGAACAAACTTTTACGGAAATGCAGACCAGAAAGAAGTAAGAAATGTAAATCAGGGAAATGCAGCAGGTTATTTTGCCAATGTTTTCTCTAAGATGGCAATCACAAGTGCATTTACTTTAAAAGCAAATGTGAGAAATGCACAGAGTGTAAGTTTTGTGCTGACAAACCCGGATACAAATACAGAAAAAACGATCACGGCAGAGAAAACGGAAGAATCCGGTGCTTACGAAGGTGTGCTGTCTGCGGATATTCTGAGTGCACTTGGAACAACGGATACCGGTAAGATCAGCCTTGTGGCAGATGGCAAAACACTTGTGACTGTTTCCTATATCAGTTTTGGAAAAGAAAAGGAAACACTTGCAAAGAATGTCATTGAAAATTTTGAATTATACTATGATGACAATGACTACCTGAATGGAACTTTTACAGAAAATTCAGCAGCAAACTGCAGTTCTTCCTTTGTATTAGATAAGGATCATAAAGCAGAAGGTGTTTACGGAGGTGCATTTACTTATCAGCTTAAGACGAGTGGACCGGAAGTATGGACCGGACGTATGAAAGGTTTAAGCACAAACGATTACAGCGAATACAATGCGGTCAGCATGTGGGTAAAACCGGATGGAAAAGGACAGAAACTGGTAGTTCAGCTTGTTTCCGGCGGAGAGGATTTCGAAGTATTTCTGACTGACTTTGTAAAGACGACAGAGGCAAAATATGTTACGATCCCATTTAACAAATTAAAGGGTAAACAGAATGGAACTTTTGATCCAAAGAATGTTACGAAGTTTGCAATCTGGTGTAACAGCATTTCAGAAGACGGAAATGGGGTTGATATCCAGTCGAAAATTGTTTTTGATGATATCCGCTTTGTAAATGTGGATGAATCAAAGTTAAATATGACAGAAGGTGGATATGTACTGACAGATCAGTCACTCGTGTCCGGAGGACAGAAACCGGGAGATACGGAGAAACCGGGAGATACGGAGAAACCGGGAGATACAGAGAAACCGGGAGATACAGAGAAACCGGGAGATACAGAAAAACCGGGAAATACAGAGAAACCGGGAGATACAGAGAAACCGGGTAATACAGATAAAACGACAGTTGCAAAGGTTTCCGGCTTCAAACAGTCCAGGGCAACGGAGACTTCCATCCGCTTAACATGGAAAAAAGTAAAGAAAGCAGATGGTTATCAGGTATACCGTTATAACAAATCAACGAAAAAATATCAGAAGGTTGCAACGGTAAAAACTAATACCTATACGGATAAAAAGCTCAAAACAGCAACGGTTTATCAGTATAAAGTGCGTGCATACAGGAAAAGCGGTAAAAAGACGGTAACCGGAAAGTACTCCAATGTGATCAAGGCTGCGACCAGCCCGCAGAAGGTGACTGCGGTTAAGGCAAAACGTGTGAAGTCCAAGGTAAAATTAACCTGGAAGAAGGTAAAAGGTGCAGATGGATACGAGATCTACCGTGCAACATCCAAAAAAGGAAAATATCAAAAGATAAAGACGCTGAAAAAGGGCACTATTGTTTCTTACACAGACGGCAAAGCGAAGAAAGGAAAAACATATTACTATAAAGTAAGAGCCGTAAAAAATGCCGGAAAAACATCGGTGAAAGGAACTGCTTCAAATGCAGTGCGCTGTGGAAAATAAAAAGATTTATCATAATAATGATTATCTGGAGCGTAGATAAGGCTGACAGCAAAAAATCCGTGCGGATCAAAACTGATCCTGCACGGATTTTTTACTTATTCATGACAATAGGTTTCCTGTGAGGCGGTCTATTGTTTAGTTCAACATATTTAAGAACTGTGTGATCCTTGGAATGTTACTCTGTTCAAGTTCGGTGTAAGTTCCCTCTTTTAAGATTTTTCCCTCATCGAAGAAAACAACTTTATCTGCCACTTCTCTTGCGAAAGACATCTTGTGTGTAATGATCACGATGGTCTGTTTCTCGTCAACCAGTCTGCGGATGATATTTAAAACTTCCACTTCAAGTTCCGGGTCTAAGGCGCTGGTAGGCTCATCAAAAAGAAGTAGTTCCGGTTTCATGGCGAGTGCCCTTGCGATGGCGATTCTCTGCTGCTGGCCGCCGGAGAGCTGTCCCGGATAAGCGTCGCGCTTATCGGATAAACCGACTTTCTCTAAAAGAGATAACGCTTCTTTTTCGCATTCACTTCGGTCTTTCTTTAAGACGGTGATAGGACCTTCCATAATATTTTCCAGCACCGTTTTGTGAGGAAAAAGCTGAAAGTTCTGGAATACCATACCGGTTTTCATGCGGATATTCCGGATCTCGTTGCCGCTGTACTTTACTTTCTGTCCCTCTTGAAAGGACATAGAAGAACCGTTTAAAGTAACGGTTCCGCTATCCGGGATCTCAAGCAGATTAATACAGCGCAGCAATGTTGTCTTGCCGGAACCGGATGGCCCGATCAGGACGGTGGTTTTATTTTTCGGAATCTCTAAGGAGACACCTTTTAAGACCTGATTATTGTCAAATGATTTATAAATGTTATCTAAAGAATACATATGATACCTCTACTTTCCGACACGCAGTTTTTTCTCAATCCATTTCTGCAGTCCGGTCAACAGCGTACAGAAAAGAAGGTAAATGAGTGCAACTTCGATATAGATCCAAAGGTACTCGAGTGAGCTTGCTGCGGCTTCCTGTGCTTTACGGAACATCTCACCGATCATGATCGTAGATGCAAGGGAAGTATCCTTGACAAGACCGATAAAGGTGTTAAAAAGCGGTGGTATGGATACGGTAGCAGCCTGCGGAATGATGATACGGCGGAATGTCTGCTGATAACTCATTCCGAGGGAATAGCCTGCCTCCCACTGACCTTTATTGATGGAAAGGATTGCCGCGCGGATCGTCTCTGCGGAGTAGGCACCTACATTTAAGGAGAGTGCCGAGATACAGGCAACCCACTTGTTGATGCCAAGGGGATTACAGATACCCCAGTACATGATAAATAACTGTACCAGCAGAGGGGTTCCGCGGAATACCCAGATATAGATTCCGGCGATCTGTTTTAATACCGGTATTTTGTTGATAATGAAAAGCGCACACAGCACGGCAATGATGACGCCGATCGCAAAGGATACGAGCGTCAGGGGAATCGTGTAAAGCAGGCCCTGTCTTAGCATTGGCCAGAATGCATTTTTCATCAGTTCCGCTTGTCTTGCAGTAATAATACCCGCTGTCAGGTATGCATATGATCCCATGATTTTTCTCCTGTAACAAAATTATGGCTGTGATACGTCCATGCCAAAATATTTTTCGGAAATTTCTTTGACGGTTCCGTCCGCTAATAATTCATCAATGGCAGAATTGAGTTTTTCAATCAGCTCGTCATTGCCTTTTTTCACCATAATGGCACTGGAATTGACATTATCAGATTCAGCAACGATCTTGGTGGAGTCCTCGCCGCCTTTCTGCTGTTTCCAGTATGCGTAAGTTAATTCGTCGTTGATCGCACAATCGGCTTTATCAGCCCCCGGTATTGTCTCAAAATAGCGGTAGCCGACGTAGATATCTTCTTTATAATCGACATATTTTACCGATTCATGGAATGTCTCCGATGACGGATAGTCTTCCAGTTTCTTTGCAAATGTGTCGGAAAGTTTTCCGGATGGGCTGCCGACGCCGCACAGAAGCTCTGCTGCCGCGCTTCCGCCTTCCATACCCCCCTGCCATGCCATCAGCACCGCCTGAATTTTTTCATTTTCTGCAAACCAGTCCGTATCGACCATGCCGCCGACATTCATAACGACTGCCACCTTCGGGAACAACTGCTGCACCTGTTCCACCATCGCGCTCTCTTCCTTCGTCAGGTAAAAGTCTCCGTCCGGAAAAATGCGCTCTGCCTTTTCCAGCAGCGGATCTGTCTGTACCGACTCATCCATCTCCTTATCATAAGAACTCTTTCTGTCCCAGCCTTCCCCGGAAAAACGGCTGATGCAGATCACTGCCGTGTCCGTGTACGCTCTCGCTTTTTTTGCAGTTTCTTCCGGAAACGCAGGCTCTACTGTCATTCCCGGTTCTGCTCCTGCCTCGTACTGTTTTTCTACCTCTTTACGGTAATAATCAGAGAGTGCCTCATACACTTCTACTTTTTCCGGCAGCTTCTTGAATCCCTCATACAAATTTGTCGTATAAGCAACGGTTACATCTCCGCTTCCGCCACCACCCTTGACATAGTCAAAACTGCCTTTTCCAAACAGGGCGAGTTTGGTGCCTGCCTGAAATGGGAGAAGGCTTTCATTGTTCTTTAGAAGAACCATGCCTTCTTTGGCGGCTTCTTTTGACAGGGTGATGTGTGCTTTTGAGGCGGTGACTTTGGTGCCGTCAGCTCCGAGAGGGAGGTTGGGTTGATAAAGTGATCTTTGCCATTTTTCCATGATTGTGGGCTCCTTTTTGAAATATTTGGTGGGTGGGCGTTGGAGGCAAAACTCTTCCGAAGGCTGTGAGCGTTGGGGGCAAAACTCTTCCGAAGGCTGTGAGCGTTGGGGCAAAACTCCTCTTTAGGCTGTGAGCGTTGGAGGCAAAACTCCTCTTTAGACTGTGAATGTTGTGAGGCATACACAGATTTAACGAAGGCACGCTCTCGCTGCGTGTCGCTCGTAGCGGTACTAAGCGACCAAAATACGGTCGCT